>OGGO01001532.1_pt1 | contig 10810 bp, 8 predicted proteins | sample 1571231 | NCBI WGS metagenome assembly OGGO01 (sample SAMEA2582036, study PRJEB24529) | metagenome | biome: Human gut stool | place: China | collected 2011 | reverse complement strand
GAATACGAAATTCAATTATATTTTTTTGATAATCAAATTTACATTACTGATGAAATTAAACTAATTTATCTATCTCATAATGGAAATATTATTTGGATATATTGGCACTTTGATTCTATAGATTTTATAGACTTTGTAGAAAAAAATAATTATCTTTCTCTACATTCTTCTAATGAAATTACAGAAATTGATAGAAACACTGGAAGAATATTAAAAAGCAAACCATAGCCTGCACAAAACCTCCAATCCTGACGTGGGGCGTGTGCGGTACACACGTATGCGACTTCGCTTATCGAAACCCCATCGACGAAGACGGCGAAAGCCGACAACAAACCCACTACTTCCACTGCGATAAAATCGGCATTCCAAGAGAAATGACCGATAAGGACGACAATCTGTTGTGGTACGGCGAATACACCGGCTGGGGTCGTCTGAAAGAGGAAACCAAGGTAACGGATAGCGCATACCAACCCTTCTGCCTGCAAAACCAGTACGCCGACCGTGAGACGGGGCTGCACTATAACTTTTTCAGGTATTATGAGCCGGCAGGTATGGCTTCTGCCCCTGGGAATTATTTTGTTCGAGGATACGCTGTACGTTCTGCAAGAGGAAATGCCAGAGCATTTAACGATTCTGTACAGGTGAGACATAGTGGAAATGCTACTGCCGCACGTGACATGAGAAAACAATTACATATATTTGTAGTAGAAGAAGATATTTGCGTAGGAAAATCAAAAGCAAAAGCAAATAAAAAATATGGCGATGGGGGAGCAACCCAATATTATATTCGAGATATGGATAAACCGAAATTAACAAGTACTGGCAAACTTCGATCTTTCAGGAGGTAAAATTACATATGAATCAAATTAAATTATTTATACAACAAAAAAACATTGTCATCAATAATCTCTCCTTAAACTTTAATGATATTAAAGACATTAAAGAAAAAACTAAATTAATAAATTTTAAAAATATACAAGAAGGTATTTATTTATTTCAAGAAAATATTTATTACCTTGGAGAAGAAGGAAAAATATTTATCGATATATACAAAAAGGAAATTGATATCTTATTTAATGACTATTTTTATTTAACTAAAAACATCTTAGAATCAAAAATTATTCAAAATTTTCTTAATTTATATCCTCCTTTAAAATCATATTGTGTACTAAAAAGTGCTCCAGTACTCGAATTTAAAGGCCCTGAATTGGCATGGAATTCCCTTTTGTTCATCTATGACTCCAAACAGGCGTCAATAAGGCTGAATATTTCATTCTAAAATACTACAGTAAAATAATAAGAAGTATTTATGAAAAAACCATACGAAATACACTCAGATTTTTTTAAGAAAATGATTGCTTCAGGCTGGTATGAGAATAGAGAAATTATTTTAGATTCTCTACCCCACCATTTAGAGGAGTTACCTGATAATGTAAAAAAATTTCTAAGTGAAATATGGTGTTTAACAATTAGCTATGACGCTTATTATCGTAGTAATGGACGCATCTTTCTATCTACGGTACTGCATAACTTTGGGGAAACCACATCATGGTCGAACACAGCCAGCCCGACGGACTGGTGTCTTGCTACGAATAAGACCGTTACGATACCGACGGCAAAGTGCTCAAAAGTAGCAACTACCTAGGTGAAGAATGGACGTTCGACTACCGCAAAGACCATACCGTCGTTACCGACACTTACAATACGATAGCTACGACCCCTTGGCACAGGAATGCAACTGGACCAACGAAGACGGAGAAAGCGGCCAACAAGCCCACTACTTCCACTACGACCAAATCGGCATACCATAAGAGATTGCCGTAGATATCGGTCATCTCTTATGGTATGGCGAATACACCGCTTGGGTCATTTGTTGACTGTTGCTCGTTTCTTTTGATTTATTGATATACTTGGTAAGGCAATTGGAGCCCGTTCCTTGAATAGTAATATATTGAACCCTTTATCAAATTGATAGAGGGTTCTTTTGAGTTATCCGTCATGCTTTGTATTTGTAAAATACTCTTTATTTATAGTATGATTACTTTATATGTTTTTATTCTGTAGAAAGGAGCTCGTATGAATCGACTTAGTTTCTCGCGAACTCAGATTTTAATTCTCCTTAGCGTGTGGCTCACATTCTTGTTGAGCTTTGTTATGCGCTTGTCTTGGGCATCTGTTATGCCTATCCTCAATGAGGCGTTGCATTTCACAGCTAAGATGGGGGCTCAACATATTTCGGCCTTTTACTTTGGTTATGCCTTAACCGTATTGCCAGGTGGTATCTTAGCCGATAAAATCGGTTATAGACGAACTATCTTATTTAGCTTAATTGGTATGGCTGCTGTAACGGCTCTTATGAGTACTATTACAGACTACAACATGGCTTGGGGCTTGCGCTTCTTGTTAGGCGTTATGTCTGGTCCTGTACAAGCTTCTTGCTTGAGTGCTATCGGGGATCACTTTGGTCCTAACCAACGTGGTGCGGCTGTAGGCATCTTCATGAGCTGTACTTCCTTTGGTATTACTACGGTAAACCTTTATGCACCTTATGTAGCCACACATTACGGTTGGCAAACAGCGTTCCTTGCTACAGCTATCTTGCCGTTGGCTGTACTGGTATTATGTTACTTCACGGTACGTAAGCCAAGTGCAGAAATCCTGGCACAACGAGAAGCAGAGGCTTCCGAAGCGGCGGCTAAGCTCGGCGTAGGTCAAACGTCCTTGAAAGAGAACTTAAAGCACATCCTTTCAAACCGCAATATTCGTTGTTTAGCAATTGCTGGCTTCTTTGCAACAGGCACAACTTGGGGTGTAACGCAATGGGCGAACTTGTACATGGTTAAACAATTAGGTGTAACTGCTATCTATGCAGGTCAAGTTATGAGTGTGTTCGGTACGGCCGCACTTATTGCAAAACCAACTATCGGTATCTTATCCGATATTTTGCCAATCAAGAAAAACCATTTAGCAGCACTTGTTATGTTCCTATTCGGTCCGGCATTGATCTTATTCGCTAGCACATCTAATCCGAATATGCTATTCATTACAGGTCCAATTCTTGGTATTGGTGCTTTCATGCACAGTGCCTTGACTAATGCTCTCGTAGTTCAATCCGCAGCACCTCATTTGCGCGGTACCACAGCGGGCTTTGTAAACTTGTTCAACCAAATCGGTGCCCTCTTGGCGCCACTTCTCTTGGGTAATGTCCTCGTTATGACGGGCAGCTACCAAATGTCCTTGATGTCCATCGCTATTGCGCCTGTAATCGGTGCATGTGCATTGTTCTTCATACGTCTTAAATAATGTGAAAGTATCTAATTAGGATGGATATAGGTACATAAAAATATAAATACTATAACAACAAAAGGACCCGTATGGGTCCTTTTTTGTAGTCTTGTATTCCGTTGAGCAAGCCTCACGTTAATGAAAGCCTAGTTAATGTAATCGTAGTATAAACTCATATCCTAGGGGATATAGTTATAATAGGGATACATTCTTACGGTTTAGGTGGCGCATTATAATCTGGTTGCGGGCCCCATTGACTCATAGGTATGTTCGGATCTGGTAAATCTTGATTTTGTATATCAAGAGCCCAATCAGGGCGTGGTCCTGTTGGAGGTGGTGTAGGAACTGGTCCGTATACACCCAACTTAGATGGCGCTAAGCGCGGTTGCTGATACGCATATGGCGATTCTAATTGGTTCAGTGGCTTATATCTACCTTCAGGTGGTTGAACACCAAATAATGGTTTCTTCGCAGTAGGAGCAGGGGTGTTCATCGGTTTATATGGGCGTGGTGGCACATAGGGGTTTGTGAAGGTATATGTGATTCGCTCCATTTCTAAGGCATTGTGCAAGATAAACTGACCTATTTCAGCGACGGCAGATCCTTTCAGAGCTACGCGAGCACCTGTAGATAAAACGGAACGGTGATTGTCTGCCATTCCAATAGGGGCACCATTCACTTGGTAAAATTTAGCAGGGGTCACATGCCAGTCCATAAGGTAAATATCTTTAGATGTGTTACCTCGATGGTATGTATAATTAGTCATATAGTCTGCAATAATGTTTTGTTGCTTATACAGACTAATAGTACGAGCGTGTAATGTATTATACGTCGGCCCCGCTTGTACTAGATTGATGGTGCTCAAGTCGATATACACAGTCTCAACAGGGCTATTATAAGCGACTTGGAATTGGGTAGGTTTGTGTTCTAATTCGTATTGTGAAATGGCACTAGCTGTTTGAAGACTAGCCAGAGCAATCACTAAAAAGGGATATAGTTTTCTCATCATTGACCTCTCTTATGTGGAAATAGTATACCATAGTCGTAGGTGTAATTCCATGAAGAGTGCATATAAAATTCTATAATATGTATATTGTGTATAATATTCTTTTATTATATGATTAATGCATAGTTACAGGAGGGATGAATATGGAAATCATCTGTTTTGGCGACAGCATTACGCGTGGCTACGATGTGCCTTATGGACGTGGGTGGGTTGAAATCTGCGATGCATCCATTGAGGGCGTAAACTTTACGAATTATGGGGTGGATGGCTGCTCTGTACAAGCCATGATTTATAATATTGAAAACTGGGCGCTTACTGCTGTAGACGATCCAACAAGACATATCTTCTTGATGTGTGGCACTAATGATATCTTACAAGGTCGAGATAGTGCCTATGTGTTCAAGACTTTGGTGAAAGCCATTGAATTAGCCAGCACAAAGGGACAGGTTATTATCGGTTTAGAAACTCAAATCGATAGTGATATGGATGGCTTAGACCTCGTTGTACGAGAGGTTAATGAACAGCTAAAAGCATACGCAGAGGCGCATGATATTAAGGTCATAGACTTCTATACGACCTTGTTTGAAGCGGATCAAATTGGACAAATCGTCTTTGCTGGAGAAGTACATCCTAACGAGCTAGGCTATCGCTTAATGGCTTATAAAGCATTAGAAGTGTTCACAAGATTATAAAAGATTAGACGTATTCACAAGATTATAGAAATTAGAAGCCTTTTTAAGATTGTAAAAATTATAAGCTTTCACAAGATTATAAAAAGTCCCCTAATGAGTTACCTCATTAGGGGATTTAGTGATTTATTTAGTGATTTATAGTCTTTTTTCATGAAAGCTTGTGGCTTTCACAAGTATAATTAAATTCGTAACGAATTAGTAGTTAGAATTAGCGACGCGCGTTGCCAACCTTAGCGGATTGAGCGATTGCGTATGCAGTACCTTTTACTAAGTCGTAAGCATCAGCAGTGTTGCCAGATACTGTTACAGCAGCTACAGTGTCTTCAGTTACTGCGAACAATGCAGTTGCGTAAGGGTGTTGTGCACCGTTTGGTACAGTTACAGCGCCGGATTTAACGATGATGTAACGGCCGCCGTTGTTGAAGATATCGTAATGAGCAGCTTGTTTTACACCGTCATAGCTTTCATTGTAAGCGAACAATGCAGCTACTTCACCACCTGCTACTTGACCAGTTTGTTGCATGGAACGCAATTTAGCAGCTGCTACAGCTGTTGGTTGAGTCATGTTTACAGTGATGCGCAAAGAGTTGTTGTTTACAACTGCTTCAGTGATTACGTTTGTAGAGAATACATTCGCAACACCGGCACCAGCACGGTTGTAAGTGCTAGCAGTTTTCACTTGGTAGCCATTAGTGTATGCAGGCAAGTCATATGTGTAAGTTTTGCCGTTCAACAACAAGTCGAAAGCGTTCAATTGGTTAGTTTTGTAACGAGAAACGTATGCACTGCCGTTGCCATTAGCTGTTACGGAGTTTACAGTTTCTTGGTATACAGGTTGGTAGCTAGGTGCGATAGGGTCCATGATTTGAAGACCTACAGCAGTTGTTTGAGGTGCTACGAAGATTGGATCGCCTAATTCTTTAGATACAGGCATTTGTTGAGCCATGTCACCTGCTGTGTAAGGAACCGCTGGCAATGGTGTGTAACCAGGGCGTGGTGCACTTGTTACGTAGCCAGATTGGTAAGCTGGTGTAGCCGCTTGAGGTGCTGCGTAAGTATATTGCTCTGCTGCAGCGCGTTCGTAAGCGCGTGCATTAGCATCGATGGATGCAGCGAAAGCGGAGAAGGACATAGTTGTAACTGCGAATACTGCGAAAGCAGCTGCTAAATGTTTTTTGTTCATAATAATTCACTCCTAAATACATGATTTTTACAAATAACACAAATACTAACATGTATTATATATGAAATTCTGTTAATTGTAAATAAAATATAAATTTTTTTCTTAATTATAAACAAATATAATCAGATGAGTCAAATATTGTACAATTAGCTTAAATTTACCCCAGAATTAAGCACAGAATGTCATATTACTATATAATAATACTTAGTACAGTAACATATTATATCGAAAAAAATAGTTTTAGGCTAGACCTAAGACCGAGAAATATATAAATAAGATGAAATTTGCGGATTATATAAATTATATAAACTGAGATGGTGAAAGTTTCACTAGGGAGGTCTCATGAATATTAGCGTCTATTATGGACGAGCAGGATCAGGCAAGACGCGTGCCGTATATGAACGGATACGTCAAGTGATGACCGATTGTCCAGGGGAACCCATAATCTTACTCGTTCCTGAACCAGCCACCTATCGGGTGGAGAGGGAACTGGCTGAATTTATGCCTGAAAAAGGCTTTACTACGGTCCGTGTCGTAGGCTTTGGTCGTTTGGGGTACCAAGTATATCAATCTATAGGCTCCAAAGGGGCTGGTCAATCAAGCTTATCTAGCTTTGGCCGGTCTATGTTGTTGCGCCTTGTAATGAAGCGGAAACAAAAGGAGCTAGGTTTATTAGAACAGGCTACTAAACGTCCTGAGTTTTCTTCTGTATTGCAACAACTCTTTTCTGAGTTTCGTGCATTCCGCGTCGGACCTGATGACCTTGAACGTGGGGCGGAGGCCGTTAAAAATAAAGTATTACAAAAAAAATTGCAGGAACTTGCTATTTGTATGGCTGCCTATGAAGAGGAAATCAGTCGTCATGGGGAGCGCGACATCGATCCTATCATGGAAATCGTTGAGGCGTTACCTCAATCTCCACTGATGGAAAATAGCCACGTCTTTATCGATGGCTTTCATTGGTTTACGCCTACTCACTACGAGTTGATCTATACCTTGTTTGATTTGGCGAAGGAAGCAGTTATTACCATCGACTTGCCAACGGCTCCGAAGAGCTTACATCTTGCTCGTCGAGGGGAACATCTTTTCAGCCGTCCTTTAGAGATTTATGATACCTTAGTGGCTCGTTATGGCTCTAGTATTAAGTGGGTTGGTTTTGACGGGAAACGGGGCCCTCAAATCGTACAAGAATTAGAAGCTAATTACTTTACTAGTCCTAGTAAGCCAAATTCTACTGATACTACTATTCCGCTCATTCGTGGTTATAACCGAGAGCGGGAAGCTGATGCGGTGGCTCGTCGTATCTTAGCCTACGTAGAATCCTCTCCAGATGCACGTTACCGTGATGTATGTATCATGCTTCGCGAGTCGGAAACATACGGAGATACCTTGGAAAAGGTCTTCGGTCGGTATGGCATTCCCCATTTTATGGACCGCCAGCGTCCTATGAAAAATCATCCATTAGGCGAATTGTTGACAGCCCTCTTTGATATCGTCCGCCATAGTTACAGCCGAGATAGTATGTTCCTCTTGCTTAAAACAGATTTGATGCCACTCAGCCGTGAGGCCGTAGATGAATTAGAGAACTATGTGCTCGAGTTTGGTATTGACCATTATAAATGGGAACGTGAAAGCTGGCCGTATTTACGAGGCTTTCATGAGGGGCAAGATGAAGACGGTCACGCTGATGCACCTCGTAGAGCACGTGTTAATGAAGCACGACAAACTATTATGGATATCCTATCCCCATGGTTTGACTTTGCCGCTCATAGCGAAGGCCATACGGGGGCAGAATGGGGTGAACAGCTTTATGGTCTCTTAGAAACCTTGCAAGTGCCACAGCGCCTTTATGAATGGGCGAAGGACGCAGAAGCGGTGGGCGATCAAGAGTCTAAAGCTAGCCATGAACAGATGTACAATGCTGTTATTTCTTTCATAGATGAAATCTCTATGGTCATGAAGGACGAAGTGTTGACACTGGATGAGATGATGTTACTTCTCGCAGAAGGCTTGAGCGATGTAAATTATTCCATGATTCCACCGTCTTTGGACCATGTGGTGATTACCACCATTGAACGTGGTTACAGCCAATGGTGGCCTAAGGTATTTGTCATGGGCCTCAACCAAGGCGTATTCCCACAAAGCATGGGCGATGAAGGTCTCATTAAGGATAAGGAACGTCAAGAGTTGGCGGAGGCCGGTATCACGTTGGCTGAAGGGGCTTTACCGAAGGCTTTCAACGAGAATTTCCTATTATACCTAGCTATGACGCGGGCAGCCCATTCCTTGACGTTGTCCTATGCAAGTTCTGGTGAAGATGGAACGGGCCTTGAGCCATCCCTCGTGGTGAAACGATTAGAATCCCTTGGTTATGTAGATAAGGCGGTAGATATTCCACTCTCTATTGCACCTGATACCGAGGCGGATTATGTATGGCGACCTTTACAGAGTTTGTCGTTATTGTCTGAGCGCTGGGGCGCCCTCTTTAGTGGTCATGAGGTCAATCCATTGTGGTGGGGCCTCTATAACTGGGCTCGTGAAAGCGACACCTATCGTCCTCGTTTAGGTGAGGTATCTCGTGGTATTCGAGATAATAATGATGTGCCTGTCATTACGAAGGATTTAGTGAATGGATTGTTCCTATCTAAAGGCTATATGTCTGGTTCTGTGACGCGCCTAGAGAGATATCAGCAGTGTCCGTTCAAGTTCTATGCCCAATATGGTTTGAAGCTAGAACCGCGTCGCGTGCGCTCCTTTGGTGCTCCTGAAATTGGCACATTCCTCCATGCTAACTTAGAGCGTTTAGGTAATTATCTATTAGATAACAATAAACAATGGCGTGATCTTAGCGAAGAGGATCAACATAACTTGTGCCGTACGGTAGCGGAAGAGATTTTACAAGAAAATCAAGGTGGCGAGGAAACGAGCGATGCCTACCAAAAAGCTATCGAGCAGCGTGTACAAAGAACATTACATGTAACGGTAGACCGCCTCGTAGAGTGGTCGAAGCGCAGTGATTTTGATACGAAATACTTAGAGCAAGATTTTGGCCGTCAAGGCGGCTGGGATCCGATTCGCGTGCCTCTTGGAGAAGATCGTTATTTACGCCTCATTGGTCAAATTGACCGCATCGATGAATATACCCGAGATGGTCAAACCTATGGTATGGTTATTGACTACAAATCGGGCGGTGCACACGTAACGGCGCAAGATGTATACTATGGCCTTAAATTGCAGCTTATGACCTATCTGTTGGCCTTAGAATCTGCTTACGGTAAAAGCCAGGGTGAATCTATAGCTCCTGCGGCTGTGGTGTATTCCTATGTGAAGAACCCTAAAATCCCTGCCGATGCGCCTATATCCTATGAGGATGCCATATCACTTGCGAAAGAAAGCAATGCATGGCAAAACAGTGGATACTTCTCTGATGATATCGAGTTGTTGACCCATATCGATAATAAATTTTTGTCCTATGGCTCTAAACGAGGACCTTATGTACCAATCGCTACGAAAAAGGATCAAACTATTTCTAGTAGAGATTTGCGTAAGGTTAAGAATCCTGGCGAATTTGACGTAATGTGCCGTTATACAAACCACGTAATGGCTGAAACGGGCCGTAATATTGGGGAAGGCCAGTTCCCGATTAAGCCATATCAATTGAATGGCTTTAGACCATGTACATATTGTGACTATCGTACTGTCTGCCGTTTTGACTCTAGCCGTAATAAGTATAATTATCTGTCCGGCTTATCTGAAGATGATGCATTAGAACGGATGAAAGAGGCTCTAAACGACGGAAATAACAGTAGCCACGGAAACAATAGTAACGATAGAAATAATAGGAACGATAAAAATAATGGTAACGAAGGAGGTGAAAACCATGGGTGTTAAATGGACGCCAGAGCAGGAGTCTGCCATCATAGCGCCTAAGGACTCCTCCTTAGATAATCAGACCTTACTTGTTGCGGCCGCTGCCGGTTCAGGTAAGACAGCGGTCCTCGTAGAACGCATTATTACGCGTTTAAAAGATATGGAGAATCCTTTATCCGTACAAGAACTGATGGTCGTTACCTTTACGAAGGCCGCTGCCGCTGAAATGAGTGCTCGTATTGGCGTCGCCTTAGCTAAGGCCATGGAATCCACTGATGATAAAGCGTTACAAGCGCGCCTAGAGCGACAACTTAATTTATTGCCGTCGGCCCATATTTCGACATTGCACTCCTTCTGTCAGTGGGTGATTCGCTCTTATTTTTATAAACTCGATATACCTCCGACGGCCCGCATTGGCAATGAAGCGGAAATGGCCCTCTTAAAACAAGAGGTGTTAGAGAATCTGTTGAAAGAGGCTTATGAACATAATGCGTATGGCATCTTCGATTTGTCCGACTTCTTTAGTGATGATAAATCTGATGCTGGATTGCAAGATAAAGTGCTCAGTCTCTATGAATTCGCCATGTCTCAATCGAATCCTGACGGGTGGATGCGGTGTGCCGTAGAACCATATAAGGCCGCTCAAGAGCAGAATTTACGAGATACCTTATGGGGCCGTGCTATGTGGGACGACCAACAGGCCGAAATTGACCGCATTGCAGACCGCATCGAACAGATGGAACCTTTACTTGAACGCCCTGTAGGCCCTAAGAA
>OGGO01001520.1_pt1 | contig 10878 bp, 4 predicted proteins | sample 1571231 | NCBI WGS metagenome assembly OGGO01 (sample SAMEA2582036, study PRJEB24529) | metagenome | biome: Human gut stool | place: China | collected 2011 | reverse complement strand
GTCTAATAAAACCCCAGGCACCCCCATTTAAAGCAGGTTAGTGGTGCCGCTCACGTGCAGGTCGGAATTGAACAGATAGCCTTTGCTGACATCGCCTGCATTGTCCAGATTGATCACGGTGGGCTCACCGGAAGTCGTCTCGGGAGCGTAGCCCCCCGATTCGTCGTAAGTGACGGCGGCCACTTCCATGTCGGCTTCCCCTTCATAGTTCTTGCCGATGATGATCATCGGCTCGGCAGAAAGGCCGGCCTCGACCAGTTGGAGATTGGCTATGGCAAACAAGGCCCATGTACTGGAAAAGGAGATGTAGTACTTGCCGGCATGGGGGGGCGTGAAAGTGAACTCTCCGGGCACGAGCACTCTTTCCTTTGCGGTCTTGAAAACATGGCTTGCCAGTGTGGTGTTGAGTGTCCGGCTATCCGACACCTTGGCTGTGATGGTCGATGCGTGCCCGTTTGCCCAATAGGCACAGTCCATGGAAAACCTGTAAGTGGTGTTGGCGGCCAAATCCACCTCGTAGGCATAGTTGTAAGTCTTGTAGGAATTGGCATCCCATCTGATGAAGAGACAATTACCGTGATATTGGGTTCCGTCGCTGTTGTAGAGTGTGTTTTTAGGTGAAGATTCGAAGCGTACGTTTGCAGGCCATTCGTTCATGACCTTATTCTCGTTGACCAAATACCAGCCTTTGGATGTTGGGGTGGGTTTGTTCTGGCCCCAATCACCTATCGGTATCACTTCGGGATTGATGTTGGGACCATCGGGATTCATCGCTTCTTTGATGGTCTCCAACGGGCGGGTGGCCACGAAATAACCGTCTTCATAGACAGTCACTTTCTTGTCGGCCACGGCGAAGCGGAGTGTGCGCAGTTTCGTGTTGTCGGTGGAAGATAGCGATGAGAGTGTAGCCAGCGGATTGTTCCAGTTGAGCGAGGCGGCATCCATGGCCACGCGGAAGCCCATGCCCGACGCGTCGTTGGCAGAGATGTCCAATCCCCGGCCCGTGCCGGAATTGATTTTTCCCTTTACCTCTAAGGTGTATGTACTGCCCGGTTTGGGCGAGGTCAGTTTCGTGATACTGACTTCCCGGCCGTTGTATCGTCCGTTTTGAAGCAGCGTCACGGGCAACTCGTTTTTCTTGGGGAAGGCCGGTTGCTGTTGTGCAAAGGCTTTGTTGGCAACAAGGCATCCCCAGAGCAATAGTAAGGGTATTGCTTTTCTCATGATTGTCAAAAAGTTAAGATTAAAATTAGAAATATAGGTCAGTCAAATCGGAAGAAGGCACTTCCTGCTTGTTCCTCGAAAGTGCCTTCTTTCCTCTTCTTGTTCAGTTGGTCTTCTCCTCATCGGCCACTGCATCTTTCCAATCCGTCCATACGGGGACGGACGGATCATAGCCGTCGTAGCCGTAGTTCTGTGCCAGTTGCCCCTTGTCGTTGGCCTGTATGGCATCGTTGGGAATAGGCCAGAAGACATTCTTTTTGTCCATGGTGTAATTCAGGTTTACCTTTGAAATGATCGTGCCATGATTATACGGTGTGTAGTGGTAGATGCGCTGATACCAGTAACTGCCTCCGGCGGCATCCGTGCCCTGCTGCTTGTTCCATGTCTCTATGCTGTAAGTATTTCCCCACTCATCAGGTTTTCCACTCAACGCAAGGTCATACGAAATGCGTGTCAGTTCCACGTTGCGCCATTCTTCCAAATACAATTCGCGGGCCCGCTCGTTGGCGATGTCGCCAATGGTGACTGTGGTGTAGTATTCCGAGCACTTGGCACGCTTGCGCACCACGTTCACATCGCTTGTGGCTCCGGCCGTATTGCCTTGATAGAAGCGGGCCTCGGCGCGCAGCAGATAGGTTTCGGCCAGTCGGTATAGATACCAGTTGGCATTGCTTCCTTTCGTGGCTCCGTTGAACTGATTGGCTCCCTGATTGGCTTCGGCCACGGCATCTTTCAGATAGATTTTGTAGAGTGGAAAGTCAAACCAATCGCGTATGGTGTCGCCCACCAGCAGCTTTCCGTCTGCGGGATCGTGCAGGGAGAGTTTCTTGCCATAGTATGCGGAACCGGGATTGTTGCATTTGAAGTCTGTCATGCGCATCCAGTTGCCCACCTTGCTATTGTGGCGCAAGTCGGTTGTGTCCTCAATGCCATTCACGTTCCACAGCGCATGTTGTGCAAAGTAGGTGAGTCTGACGGTACCTATACCTCGTCCCGCCACACGCAGCCAGTCGAGTGTGTCCCGATAGTTTTTGTTGTTTCGGGCGTAGTTTATTACAGCCTGTTTGCCGTCGGGTGCTTTCAGCTGTGCGTCATTCCAAAAAGGCCCCAGTATTCGCATTGTGAGGAAGTCGGTATGTGTCTGGTCGCCATTATTGGGCATACTCATGATGCACTCCTTGTTGGCCGAAATGATTTTGTTTTCCGGACGGTGCAGATCCCAGATGACATTGCGTGTGATGTTCCAAGTCTTGGGTTCGCCACTGTTGGCCACACCTGCATCTCCAAACGCTTCTTCCATCAGTGCATAGCCTTCGTTGTTGATGAGCGTGTCGGCTTGTGCTTCGGCCTTCTTCCATTCGCCGGTAGCCAGATACAGTTTGGTCAGCAACTGCCGGCAGGCTCCCTTGTTCACCATGCCATAGTATTCCATGACACTCTGTTCAGGCACCCACTGCACGGCTTTCTCCATGTCTTGAACCAGCATCTGTAGGATGGCTTCTTTCTTGGTGGAACGGTAGTTGCGCTTGGGAACGGTCAATATTTTCGTCACCAGCGGCACGTCTCCAAACTGAAACACGAGGTTGTAGTAACGGAAGGCACGATGGAAATAGGCACGCCCTTTGTATTCGTTTTTCTTCGCTTCGCTGAGTGCGGTCACTCCGTCTACATAGCTCAGCACCGTATTGGCATGCTTGATGCCGTTATAGTTCTCGTCCCAGAAATACTTGGTGTGGTTTGTATCATTATTGTCAAGGCCGTGGGTAGGAGTAAATTTGCCGGCAATATTGTCCCAAAGTCCACGTCCGGCATCCGTCTTTCCATAGACAGACAGTTCTGAGAACATATATTCGGTGGTGATGGGAACGTTGATATTGTTCTTTTCAAAGTTGGTCCAGTAGAGCCGGGTATGGCGATCGGCCATGGCCAGTGTGGCTTGCAGACCCGACTCTGTGCTGTAGGTGTTTTTTGGCTCGTAGAAAGACAGGGGATCCTGATCGAGAAAATCCCTTGAACAGCTTCCCAGCACGGCCATCCCCGCAAGGAGAAAGACACCCTTGGACAGTTCCTTATATATTTTGGTTTTCATATCGATGCTATGTTTAAAAGTTATCATGTTTGATTCTTTTTGATTCTTATAGGGTGACATTGAGTCCGAAAGTGAAAGTGCGAGTGGCCAGTCCGCTCGTTTCAGGATCTCCATATTCCCAATCTTTCTTCCATGTGCCCAAATTCTTGATATTGAAATAGACTTTCAGCCTTTCTATTCCGGTGGAAGCAATCCACTGCCTGGGGATTGTGTATGCGATGGAGAAATTGTCGAATCGGATGAAAGAACGATTATAAAGACGGCCTGCGCCTTGTGCTCCCGTGGGGCCGGAGGCATCGAGACGGGCGTATGTGTTGGTGGGATTGTCCGGAGTCCAATAGTTTTTCGTAAACATGTTGAAGCCATAGGAGACCATGCTGCCACCGTTGTCATTGTTCAGATAGTAGGTCTCCAGACTCTTGTGGCCCATATAGGAGTATATGGAGAACGAGAATGTGAGATTTTTCCACAGTGTAAAGTCGTTGCGTAACGACCAGTGAACGGGTGGTTGCTTCACACCGAGGAATTGTTTGTCCTTGTCATTGTACACCGGTGTCACGGTTCCGTCGGCATTCACGATGTCGTCTCCGGTGTAAGAATTTTCCACAATGGGGTCGCCCGGCCTCTGACCGTACTTGGCAGCCTCTTCCACTTGGTCTTTCTGCCAGATGCCAAGCACTTTGTAGTTCCATATCTCACCGATAGGTTGTCCGATGAACCAACTGTTGCTGATATCGTTTTTCTCTTTCGATCCGATGATGTTGCCTTCCGAATCTGTTATGTTCTCATACTCGTAGTAGAGATGCTTGATTCTGTTTCGGTTATAGGCAAAGGTGAATGCCGTGTTCCAAGTGAAGTCTTTGGTGTCTATATTGATACTGTTGAGAGACAGTTCGAAGCCGTTGTTGTTCACCTGCCCGAGGTTGGTGGTGATGGAACCGAAACCGCTGAAGCCCGGAAGGCGCTCGGCCATGATCATGTCGTGGGTCTGCTTCCAGTAGAGATCCAAGGTGCCGGTGATGCGATCGTTGAGGAATCCGAAGTCGAGTCCGATGTTGGTAGACGATGTTTTCTCCCACTGCAGGCCCGGATTGGCCAAGCGGTCGGCCCCCAGATACTTCATGTCGAAAACCGTTCCCGACTTTGTGATGTAGCCCATCGTGGCCCCCGCGCCCGAACTGAGGTTGGCCAACGAGATGTAAGGGTCTTCCAGCGAGCGGTTACCGTTCTTACCCCATGAGAGGCGCAGCTTGCCCATGCTCATGGGTTTCCATTTAAACCACTTCTCGTTGGTAAACGACCAGCCCAGCGCCACTGACGGGAATGTAGCGTAGGGGTTGGAACTTCCGAAGGCCGAATAGCCGTCGCGGCGCACAGATGCTGTCAGCATGTAACGGTCGTCGTAGGAATAGAACAGGCGGGCCAGCAGCGCATCGGCTGTCTGGTGGGTGTCTTTTGTGCTGAACGAACTGTTTTCTTTCGTGGCATTCTGGGTGTTGTGGAAGCCGAGCGCGTCGCTGGGCAAGATGTTGCGGGCTTTGATATCATCGCTCCAATATTTCTTTTCTTCAGCCTCCTGCACTAAGGTCACGACGAAGTGATGCACCTTGGCCAGCGTGTAGTCCCAGTTGATGGTGTTGTTGAGCGACCAGTTGAAAGTCGTCTCCCAGTTGAATGTGCCTTGGAGCACCTTGGCATTAAGCTGCACTTCGATACCTTTGTTCTCCACCTCTCCGGAATTCATATACACACTTCCCGCAATGCCGTTGAAATCGGGTATGTTGGCCGGCATCACGATATCACTCGTACGCCTGTACATGTCTACGGTGAGATTGATACGGTTAAAGAAGGCGAGGTCTATCCCCAAGTCCACTTGCTTGTTTTTCTCCCATCCCAGTTCCCTGTTGGAATATCCGTTAGGGTAATAGGCGGGAAAGGAGACGTTGCCAAACACGACATTGTGGTTGGTGTTGATGGTGGATATCCATGCATAGTTGGTGCCTATCTGGTCATTGCCCGTCACACCGTAGCTGGTGCGCACCTTGGCGATGGTCAACCATGAGAGCCGTTTCATCCACGGTTCTTCGGTGATGTTCCAAGCCAACGAACCGGAATAGAACAGTCCCGACCTGTTGTCGGGCCCGAACTTGCTGGAGCGGTCGCGACGCAACGAGCCCGACACGACATATTTGCTGTCGTAGTCGTAAATGACACGCCCGAATAGTGCATCGAAAGCATATTTTGTGTTTCTCGAAGAGCCTGTCCACAGGTTGGCCCCCATCACGTTGGTGATGCTCGTGTTCTTGTAGGCCACGGGGTTGTCTGCATCCGTACGGTCGTCTTGTCTCACGCTGAAGTCGCTGTTATATTCGAAGTCATAGCCCAAGACAGCATTCAGATGATGCTTTTCGCCAAACATGCGGTCATAGGTGGCCGTGGTAGACCAATAGGTGTTGTAGCCGAATCCGGAGGCGCGATAGGCATCTATGGCCGAAAGATTGGGTGTAGACTTGTTGCCGGTCTCGTTAGCTCCCAACAGACAGGCCGATTGGTAGTAGTCGAGTTTCGTGGAATTGGTTGACAAGTCCACGGAGGACCGCACCGTCAGACTCTTGAGAGGCTTTATCTCTATATAGGCATTGGTGAGCGTCCTGATGCTCCACGAGTCATTACTGTTCTCCAAAAGGTTGGCAACGGGATTTCTCAACTGGTTGTTGAGCCCATAGTGCGTGTAGTGCTGCGCTATCTGCGTGTAGTCACCATTGGGCTGCCATACAGGCAGAATGGGTGGATAGGACAGTGCCTCGGCTATAACGCCCGTCACGTCTTCAGTGCCGCCGCCTGCCGGCTGCTGTGCCCGCTTCTTGGTGTAGGTGGGTGAGAATCCGACACCTATTTTAACATACTTGTTCAGTCTGGCATCGAAGCCCCCTTTCACGTTCACCTTTCTATAATAGGAGTTTAGCAAGATGCCGTCTTCGTTCTGGTAGTTGACCGAAAAGTGGTAGGTCACATTCTCGTTGCCCCCCGTCACATTGGCATTAGCCCGATAGTTCAGGGCATTTCTGAATATCTCATCTTGCCAGTCGGTATTGGCATAGTCACCACTCTCCCGGAGTTTGAGCAATCCCGGGAAGTTGCCGATGGTGCCATTGTTGGTGCGGGCCTCGATGATCATGTCAAGATAGTCCTTGGAGCCCAAGACATCTACATAGCGTTGCACCTGATTGACTCCTATCTGGGTGGAGAAAGAAACCCTTGACTTGCCCGTCCGTCCGCTTTTCGTGGTCACTATGATGACCCCGTTTCCGGCCTTGGAACCATAGATGGCCGATGATGCTGCATCCTTCAATATTTGTATGTCATCTATATCGGTAGGACTGATGCTGTTAAACAGTTCGCTGTCTGTCGTGGGATAGCCGTCGATGACATACAAGGGATCGTTGCCGCTATTGATGGAACCCGCTCCGCGGATGCGGATGGCAGGGGCCGCTCCGGGCTCACCATTGACCTGTTGCAACGTGATGCCCGACGACATGCCTACGAGGCTCTGGGCCACATTGGATGTGGGCATGCCGGCTATCCTGTCACCTTTGACCGTAGAGATGGCCGTGGAAACCGAGCGTTTGGCGATTGCTCCATAACCGACCACCACCACTTCATCAATGGTTCTGTCACTTTCTGTCAAAACGATATTGACCGTAGATTTGCCGGCCACCGGCACCTCCTGCCGTTCATATCCCACGTAGGAGACGACAAGCGTTGCATGGTCGCCCACCTTGATGGAGAAGTTGCCGTCAAGGTCGGTCACTCCGCCATTGGAGGTGCCCTTCTCCATGATGGTGGCGCCGATGATCGGTTCGCCGCTGCCGTCTTTCACACTTCCCGTAACGACCGATTGCGCATGGGCCCCGATGACTGAAAATACAAAGAATACCGTTGTCATCAACGATAGCCTGCACAAGGCAGGCCATTTCTTTCTGCAAATGTCTTTCATACTGCATTGTTTTTAGTTATTAGTGATTGTGGTTTAATAGATCGTAGTTTATCTCACAAATATATCTTCTGAAAGAAGACGAACCACTTGTTTTTTGATTTTTCGACACCACTTTTTGATACTTCCACAAAAATCGGCCCTTGTTTCTCGAATCGGAGCAGAAGTATCTCTTTCTGTGGTGGAGAGGGGAGCCGGAGTGTGGCAAGGTGTTGGCTTTTAGGGACACCTGCAGAAGTTGTCAAATAATATCACACTTGATTTGCATTCGGCCATTTTCCATCGTATCTTTGCTGTGGCAAGGGGAGTACGCGTGTGCTCCCCTTTTTCGTGGATGTTGCCGGCAGAGGTGCTTGCGGAGGCCGAATTGGGATGCGAAAGGGGCTCCGCAGGGTTGTGGATGGGCCTGAATCGCAAGTTGAGTGTGGCCCTTTGAGGATGTGAGTGTGGCCGTTCGGGTGTCTTTTTTCGTCTGTTTTGACATTTTGTTGCGGCTGAAGCAGGGCACTATACTTTTGGAGGTAATTTTTATGTCAAGTAAGGCGAAAACTTTCAAAAGGTTTTTTGGAGTTTTTAAGCTATACTTTCAGATTTATAGTAAATGGTGCTGAAAACTGCTGAATGCCACCTTTCTGTCTACGGGGAAATGCGCATTAGAAGTTGTGTGTACTTTCTCCAGCTTTCAATTTTTATTTTAACAAACGACCATTTGCCGATTTTTCATAACAAACTGAATGATTCCGACTACATAAAAGCCTATCATGCGAATAAAAAATAGAAAAAAATCGGCTCTCTTGCTTGTTTTATCGGAAATATTGATTATATTTGTGGCGTTATCGAACTTAAACAACCAACCCCAACTCAAAAGTTATAACAAACTTAAATATAAACAACAACACAATGAATTATTTATTGCGACTAACCATGCCAATTCTGCTCGCAGTTTTGGCAACCACCGTGCGGGCCAATACCTACACGTATGAATTTACACAAAAGGTGTTTTCCAAGAATGGAACACAATCTTTGGGAGGAGTCGACTGGACACTCCAAACAGATGGGGGCTATTTCGGCTATGATAAAAAGAAAGGGCAACAGTTTGGAAAGAGTAAAAAGCCCGCAAAGACTATGACGCTATCTACAACCGGCATCCAAGGGACCATATCCTCTGTCAAAGTGGAAACAAGTGGAGCAAAAGGCACTAATGCCACTCTTAAGGTCACCGTTGGCGGTACCCAAATTGGGCAAGCATATACCTTGAGAAGTGCTTCTACCGAAATAGAATTTAAAGGTTCAGGAACCGGAGAAATCGTTCTTTCCTATGGGCAGACTTCTTCCACAGCCATTTACATCAAAAAGATAATCGTCGATTATGAAGAGTCCGGCGAGCCCCCTGTTGTGCCCAAACCCACTCAAAAGGTGAACGGGCTTGCCGCTCTGAAAGACATCGCAGACGAAACGCCTGTACATCTCTACATTGCCGATGCCGACAATGCCCGTGTGCTCTTTGCCGGCAATGACGATGCCTTCATCCGCGACAAGGATTGCACTGTCTGCTTTGCCGGTGTCAAGGCTAAGCCTGCTATGGCATACAACCAGCACATTGCAGGCTACATCGTCGGCAAGAAAATGACCCAAAACGGTATGACCACCCTGCAAGCTGTGGCCGACACACACACGGCTTTCCTCGTGATAGCTGCCCCGGTACAGGAGTCTGATGTGGAGCCTGCTGTCATGAAAGCCGGTGAGCACGCCACTCATCTTGGCGACTGGGTTACAATGAAAGACCTGACCATGAAAAATGGCAAGCTCGAGGCAAACGGACAGACCTATATGCTGAACAATGCCTACGGTCTCGACGGCAGCTCGTTCTATCAGCAGCCATACGAAGGGGCTATTGTAGACCTCTCGGCCATCGTTTATCCCACTGCGACAGGCATCGAATTGCGCCCTATATACAATAAGGTGGAGAAGACGGAGGCTCATGATGTGGAGGCCCGAGACTTCCGTCCGCTCGTCTATGTGATAGACGAAGTCCGAGACTTCACTTCTCCGACGGCTGACATTCCCCACGCCACTGTGCGCCTGCACCGCACATTCTCTCCCGACAAATGGAATACGCTCGCCCTGCCTTTTGCCGTAACCTTCGAAGGGGGCAAGCTGCGCAAATACGACAACGTGGACGGACAGACAATGAAGTTTGTGGAAGCCGCATCTGTGGAACCGGGCGTGCCCTATCTGTTCAAGCCGGCCACAGCTATGGAGAGCCCCGTCTGTAAGGATGTGACGCTCTCCAAGGCCGAAGCACAGAAAATCACACACGAGGGTTACAGCTATGTGGGCACTTACAGTCCTTATACGTTGAAGACCGACAAGACCGAGTGTCTCCTCGGCGAAGACTACATGCTCTTCCGCCCAGACACCCAGACATCGCCCGATGCCAACAAATTGAAAGGTATGCAGGCTTATTTCATCGTGCCTGCTACGGCAGAAAATGTCAAGGTAGCTATCGTAGGTGAGGCCACAGCCATCGACAATATCACTACCGACCGCCCGGCAGCATCGGCCAATGCCCGCGTCTACAATCTCAATGGGCAGTTTGTTGGTATCGGAACAGCCGGTTTGCCCAAGGGAATATACATCGTCAATGGTAAGAAAATGGTTATCAACTGACAAATAAACAACAACTGACAATAGACAAGAAACATGTATAACCATCAATAGGAATGAAGCGAATAATCATGAAAAAATATCTATTTTCACTGCTTTGCCTGGTCTTTGCGCTGGGCATAAGCGCACAAAACGACAAGAAGCCCAAAGTTATCAAACTCAAGACGGGCTTGGAGGTGACCTTTGTCAAGGATCAGATAGACAGTGCCCGCATTGTGTTCGGCCCCAACGGGCAGCAAGACTCGCTTGGCATCAAGGTCTATGTACACGATGCCGAACCGGTGGACTATCTTTATTCGCAAATCAAGGAGGTGGTATTCTTTGAACAGGGAGGTGAAACTCCCGACGAAGAGAATAAGAACAAGAATACCAAAGCCGATTTAGAGAAGAATCCCGAAGGTTGGAGATTGGAGTTCCCACGCTTTATCCAAAATCGCGAGGCAACGTATGAGTTACTCTATAAGACATCAGACGAATATGGTGTCAACTTCTCCTTAGAATGGGATGGACAAAAGAAAGCTAACCGTTGGACTTGTTATCAACTTTATGCAGGAAATATGGTAAAGAGAACCGAACGTAACAAGAAGTTTTATGAAGAAGACAGGATTAAACCAGAGCACAAAACCACACTGAACGACTATAGTCAACATTCGAACGTTTATGACAGAGGACACCTTTGTCCATCAGGCGATCGCCTTTGTTCTGTAGACCAAAATAAACAAACATTCTATTTGAGCAATATGCAGCCACAGATACATGGGCACAACATTGGCGTTTGGAAGCAATTAGAGCAGACTGTGCGTGAGACATACGCCAAAAACTGCGACACCCTGTATGTCGTAAAAGCTGCTACGATAGATGACAAGCATATAAAAAAAGAGCGTACAAATGCAGGGCTGATTGT
>OGGO01001507.1_pt1 | contig 10983 bp, 10 predicted proteins | sample 1571231 | NCBI WGS metagenome assembly OGGO01 (sample SAMEA2582036, study PRJEB24529) | metagenome | biome: Human gut stool | place: China | collected 2011 | reverse complement strand
CACCTATGAGTGCACCTAATGGGCCAGTTCCAAAAGCTGAAGCTAATCCTAATACTTTCACAGGTACTACGGTAGTAACCGAAAATAAAGCCATTGCGCATGAATTGATATCTAATACAACATCAGATCAAAATGCGTTCATCGGCAAAGATAAAGCAATCGTAACCATCGAAAACAGCGTATTCGATAAAACAGGCAATACGACAAGCGATGACAATAGTAATTTCCGTGGTCAAAACGCAGTAATACTCGGTACCGACGGTAGTCAAATCAACATCAAAGGCAGCAATATTACATCCAATTCCAATGGCTCGAATGCAGTATTTGCCACTGGTGAAGGTTCTGTCATCAATGTAGAAAATACTAACATTCACACAAAGAGCGATTCCTCCCGCGGTTTAGATGCCACTTATAAAGGCACTGTAAACGGCAAAAATCTTACTATTACAACCGAAGGTGCTCACTCTGCTACATTAGCTACAGACCGTGGCGAAGGTACCATTACAGCAGAGGCTGTCAAATTAACAACATCTGGTGAAGGTAGCCCTATTATCTACTCTACTGGTAATATCACAGCTGACTATATTACGGGCGAAGCTAAAAACAGTGAAATTGGTGTCGTAGAAGGCAAAAATTCCATCACACTTACCAATTCTAATGTAACAGGCTACAAAGACAATGGTTTTATGCTATACCAAAGCTTTTCTGGTGATGCTGAAAGTGGTATTGCTCGTCTCAAAGCAGAAAACAACACGCTCACCACACACGCCACAGGTGCGTTCATCTATGTAAATAACACTACGGCTGAAGTAGATTTGTCTAACAATGCTATTTCCATGCCTAATACCACTACCCTCGTGAAAGCAGCGGCCGACTCTCGTTGGGGTAATGCTGGCGAAAACGGCGGTCACCTCACACTTCGTGCATCTAACCAAGCACTAAGTGGTAACATCGTGGCTGACTCCATCAGTACTGTTGCACTAGATATGACAAACGGTTCTAGCCTCGTGGGAGCTATCAATACCGACAACACAGCTAAAGAAATCACAGTAAAACTCAGCAAAGATTCTAGCTGGACACTTACAGGCGACAGCTATGTAAAAACCTTAACTAACGAAGACACAACTGGTGAGAACATCCACTTGAATGGATACAAACTTGTTGTAGCTGATAAATAAAACCAAGAAATAAAAGAGGTAACGTCGACGACGTTGCCTCTTTTATTTCTATGCCGATTTAGAACCATACAAAGCTGCATAAGGTTATATCAAAATTTATTCTGAGAGTTTATGCGTTAAATAGTCTATCAAATAGCAGTCATATATAGGCCATAGTTTTAGTTCAACTACAGGCTTATAGTTTTCATATTTAATCTTATGCTCTAATATATTTAGGCTTTCTAAATCATCTTTCCAACATTGGAAGTAGTCTAGCTTCTCTTCTTCACTATCAAAGTCTTCATCCACAGTTGACTCTTCAATAGATGTTAATATTTTTTTTCGTTGCTTGTCCATTTCTAGATAGAATTGGTCATGTTGGTTCATAGTCCAAAGGCCAAAATAATAAGGGCCGTAATTTAAGTCACAAGAACTTTTAGCCTTTTCACATTCTTCTAAGAATAACTTGTACTCATCTAATACATAATAGGCATTAATGATATCAAACTCCCAAATTTCATCATCTCTCTGATATGCAGGATCTCCACCAATCTTAATTTTCTTCAAATAATCAAGGGATTGGATTTTATTTCCTAAATACACATTACAATAAGCTATACAAAGAAATAATCGCATTCTATTTGGATAGTTTTCAAGTAACTGCAAAAATATGGTCTTTGCTTTTTCATATTCTTTGAGTTCAAATAAACATACGGCACGACCAAAGTTCATTTCATAATTATCTGATATGCTTCGTCCCTTTTCATAAGTCAGTAAGCTTCTCTCCAATTCCGCTATAGATCCCTTCTCTCTATAAGCTGTAAAATGATATAAAGCCAGACCTCTGTAAGTCTCTATATATGGAGAATTTAACTTTACAGCTGCAGATAGATACTCATATTCTTTTATATTGCCCTCATCATTATAATAAAAAGCCAAATTAGTATAAACTTTAGCTTTTTCAACATCATTCAATTCATCGCTATATTTTTCTAAGAACTTCTCCAAGATAAGCTGTGAATTTTTCTCTCTCCATGCTTGTGACTCAGCATTTGCAAGCTCACAAGCAGAATCAACACTATTCAAGTACTCATTAAGGAGAGTCTCAGCCTCCCCTTGATTTATATTTTTCATATTACACCTTAACTATTAAACCAATACGATTTAAACTATATAGCTATAATAACATAAATCCCCTCCTATATATGTTCCTGCAGCGACTTTACGTAGGACGGAGCAAAGGGACATATATAGGAGGGGATACCTTTTATATGGGATTATAGAATTTTACTACTCACAAGAACAGTAGGTTTAATCTTAATATAACCAGTTCCTCGCTGTGGATTTCGCTTTCCGAAATCTTACGCTCGGAACAAAGTGATGTGTGGGCTTCATCGTCGCAAGCTCCTCTGCCGCCTCACACCCTACTTTTCAGCCAACCCTTGTTCTCTGCCGATAATATCAGCAATTTCTTGGCACAAGGATTGTAATTCTTCTAAGTTAGGACCTTCTGCCATAACACGGATGAGAGGTTCTGTACCAGAGGCACGTACCAACACTCGACCTTCTGCACCAAGCTCACCTTCAGCTGTTACGATAGCAGCTTTGATGATATCATTTTCTTCCCAACCTGTTTTTGTGGCAACACGTACATTGATAAGTACTTGTGGATATTTTGTCATAATACTCGCCAATTCAGAAAGTGGTTGACCTTTTTCTTTTACAAGAGCTGCCACTTGAACAGCTGTCAACATGCCGTCACCAGTAGTATTGTGATCAAGGAAAATTACGTGACCAGATTGTTCACCACCAATGGAGAGATCATGTTCACGCATGTATTCCAATACATAACGATCACCAACAGCAGTAGCAAAAGTTTTCATACCTAAATCCTTAGCTGCTTTATGGAAACCAATATTGCTCATAACGGTACCAACTACAGTGTCATCTTTGAGTTTGCCCTCTTCTTTCAATTTAAGAGCACATAACAACATGATTTGATCACCATCGAGGACTTGACCTTTTTCGTCTACTAATAAGCATCGATCCGCATCACCATCATTAGCAATGCCTAGGTCAGCATTATGTTGTTTAACCGCCACTTGTAAACCTTCGATATGGGTAGAACCGCAATGATGATTGATGTTCAAACCATCTGGATTGACATTGATATTGATAACCTTTGCACCAAGACCAGACAAAATTTCAGGACCTACGCTAGAAGCGGCACCATTCGCGCCATCATAGACAATCGTTAAACCTTCAAGGGATGTATCGATTGTATGACGAACAAAGTGAGCATAGTGATGTGCAAGATTTGCATTATACTCTACACGACCAATGCCAGCACCTGTAGGACGAGGTAATTCGTTATCTGCACTTTGACGTACATATACTTCTAATTGATCTTCTACTTCATCTGGTAATTTAAAACCACTACCATCGAAGAATTTAATACCATTATCTGGGAATGGATTATGGGATGCAGAAATAACTGCGCCCGCATCAAAACCTTGTTGCTTTACAAGATATGCTACTGCAGGTGTCGGTACAACGCCAGCCATTACTACATTGCCCCCTACAGAACAAATACCAGAAGCCAAGGCACATTCTAACATGGATCCAGAAATACGTGTGTCTCTACCAATTAAAAATGTAGGATGTTCTTTTTCTTTACCAAAATGTGTTGCTGCTGCACGTCCTAAATGGTATGCCAATTCAGGAGTTAAGAATTCATTAACTACGCCACGTACACCATCAGTACCAAATAATCGAGCCATATTGTCCTCCGTCTATAAACGAATGTGTTTACTCTTTCTATATTGTGTGTATTATATCACACGAATCTGTATTATTTATAAAATCACAGTGAACCTTTCACAAGAGCATGTTATGCACTGATTTGTGAAAGTACTAGTTACTAGGTTTTGCATATATGCTCATACATGCAATCGCCGTTTCCGCACCATCTAAGGCAGCACTCATGATACCACCTGCATAACCGGCACCTTCCCCCATTGGGTAAAAGCCACCAATAGTATTAGATACGCGATTATCATCACGCTCCATTCGAAGAGGTGAAGATGTACGCGTTTCAACACCAGTCATACATATTTCAGGAGCATCAAAACCATGAATGCGTCGCCCCCAATACGGTAGTGCACGCTCTAATACCGATGATACATAATCAGGTAAGCATTGATGCAAATCACATTCTACAATATGAGGTTCATAACTATGCCTACCAGCATCAATAGAAGGTGCGTGCTCTTGCCCTAAAAAGGAGCCTACTGTTTGCGCCGGTGCGTTAAAATTAGAGCCACCTAACTCATACGCTTTCCGTTCCCATTCACGTTGAAATTCTACACCATCTAATGGATGTGAACCGAAATCATCAGGACCTACATTAACAACGATAGCACTATTAGCAACACCGCTATCACGAGCATACAAGCTCATGCCATTAGTTACAACGCCACCTGGTTCAGATGCAGATGCTACTACCTGTCCACCTGGACACATGCAGAAGCTATATGCAGTACGACCAGATTCCTTATCATGATATACCAAGGAATATTCTGCCGCGCCCAAACCTAAACTCTTTGGATCTACACCATACTGGGAATAGTCGATGACATCTTGAGGATGTTCAATACGAACACCAATGGCAAATGGTTTTGCCACCATATTAACGCCTCGTTTATATAGCATTTCATAGGTATCTCGTGCACTATGACCTACACCAGACAAAATCAGGGTCGTATCAATGCGCTCGGCTTGATTTACTTCAACGCCTACAACCTGACCGTTTTCAATAAATACATCTGTCACCTTAGCACCAAAGCGAACTTCACCGCCCCATTCAATAATGCGTTCACGCATGGCTTTCACCATACTACGCAATTTATCTGTTCCCACATGAGGTTTATGTTTGTATAAGATTTCTTCTGGTGCACCGAACTCCACAAAATACTTGGAGATTTCATATAATCGTGGATGCGTTACACGAGTGGTCAGCTTACCATCGGAAAAAGTACCCGCTCCCCCTTCACCAAATTGAACATTTGATTCAGGTTTAAAAGAACCTGTTTTCCAGAATGTTTCTACATCCTTTGCACGCGTATCTACATCTTGACCGCGTTCTAACACGATAGGACGATAACCTTCTCGTGCCAGGTAAAAGGCTGCCATCATGCCTGCCGGGCCAAAACCCATAACAATAGGTCTGTGTGCTAAAGGCCTTTCACCGATTATAACAGGCTCGGGGTCCTCCGGAGTAAACAAGGTTACATCCTTTTGTTTGCCTAATTTTTTAAGGATTTGTTCTTCATTATTTGCCTCTACAAAGAGGGTATATACAAATACGATATTCGGTTTCTTACGCGCATCTACAGCACGTCTCACCACATGAATTTTCTGTATATGCCCTTTCATTTGAGGGTATTTCTTTTCTACAATTTCTTCAATCGTAGCCTTCACAGTAACGGCTACACGAAGATTTATTATTCTAATCATATCTATGCTTTTCTTTGTATATCTACAGTTACACGCACCGTAGTCACCTTACTGGTAATTCCATCTGGGATTATGAGATTATAGGTAGCCTCAACAGGCGCTGTGGCACCACTAATATCAATAACCTCTGTCTTAAGCTCAGAAATCATATCGACCATTTCTTCACGACCTGTAATGGTTACTTGTACAGGTTTAATCGTAATACCTTTAACCTCATAACCCTCTGCTACTTGACCAACAGTAATCGCCGAAACTGGTACGGCTTTATCTTTTCTAAGTAAATTTAATTCGTACTGTGCTTGACCTTGTGCAGGATTAATATTCACATTGAGTACGTTTCCTGCATTGTCCCAAGCTTCTAAATCAGCAACGGAACTAAAGTTTTTGGTTTGTCCCGAAACATTAACCTTCATTACTACACGGGTTGCCGCCATCACTTGTTGCTTACGACCAGATACAGTAACCTCCTTCGGAATTACTGTAACAGACTTTAATGCTACATTATCTGAAATTTGTCCTAATGGTATGATTTCTACAGGTAATTTCTTTTCTGCATATTCATCGACCGTAAGAGTTATAGTATCCGGTTTAACCTCCATTAAACTCATCCCAGATGGTGAATTGAAATGAATGGTTACATTATTTTGCCCTGGCGATACACCAGATGCATCAATATAAGCTTTAAGATTTTCAGACTTCAAATTAATAATCGTATCGCGCGGTCCACTCAGAACAACACGTACACTTTGAGGTGCATCCTCTACAATATAATTCGCTGCTAAATTTTGTACCTGCACAGGTACCACATAAGAAACCTCCATCACAGGATTTTGATCACGCATAATGAAAAACCACATGACGATGGCCACTAATAATGAAAGTATTTTCGCAGGCCAGTTGCGTTTTAAATGAATCATCATTTCTTGCCACCCCATTTCCACATGCTCGTAATATTTTGACGAGGTCGTTCCATAAATGTGCGAAGAGCCTCTTTAATTTGGTCTTCTGGCAAGTGACGATAAATGTGACCACCATACGTGTAAGAAATAACACCGGTTTCTTCGCTGACAACAACAACTACTGCATCTGTTTGTTCAGATAAGCCAATCGCTGCACGGTGACGAGTACCTAGTTCAGTACTCAATGTACGGTCTTCCGTAAGTGGCAATAAACAGCCAGCAGCTTGAATCCGACCATTGCGAATAATCATAGCTCCATCGTGGAGTGGTGTACTTGGAACGAATATATTTTTAATTAATTCACGACTCAATACAGCATCAACGATAATCCCTGTATCGATAAAATCATTCAGGCCCACCTCACGTTCAAATACGATGAGGGCACCCGTATGTTCACGGGACATAACACGAGCGGCAGCCATTACTTCATCAATAGCCATATCCATCTCTTCTTCGTTAACATTTTGAGCTTTACTAAAAATTCGACCTCGACCAAGTTGTTCCAATGCACGGCGCAATTCTGGTTGGAATACGACCGGCAAAGCAAAAAGAATAACCGTCATCCCTTGTTGTAAAATCCAATTGATAACATATAAATTGAGTACATGGCTAAGCACATTCAAAATAGCTAAAAACAATAAACCTTTTAACAAAGCTACAGCACGTGTATCTTTTAAAAGTTTATACATATAGTAAATACCGATAGCAACCGTTAAAATGTCGATAACATCTAGGATTCTAAAGGTATGTATGAGAGCTTCAAACTGCATATTCGTTACTCCTTACACAAAATAATAAGGTACAACTAATACTTTTAGCTGTACCTTATATTTTAACGTATTTTATGGTCACTGTAAATTTAAAACGACAGATATCCCTCTATCATAGGATTCACCATTTAATGCTTACTATACATAGTTTATCCATTTTACACATTTTGTGTTCTAATCCACACATCCATACAACCACCACAGACCATACCTTCTTTTACGGCCACGTCATCATCTAACTTTACTTCTATACGTCGATAATTTTCTCTTTTCTCTATGGAGTCGATAGCACTCAAACGAATCTCATTTTCTGCGCGACCACCGCCAATAGTGCCAAATATGGATCCATCGGGAAATACCACCATCGAAGTCCCCGCTTTTCGTGGCGTAGATCCTGCAGTATGAAGAATTGTGGCCACCGCTAATGTTTCATTTGTTCGTTGACTTAAATACTCTACAAACTCACGATTCATGTTCTACCACTCTCTTTCTACGCAAAAATTGTCCTTTTTTACCTCGCGTAACAGCCAAATATTCACTAACAATAGACAATGCAATTTCTTCTGGTGTTTGAGCACCTAAATCTAATCCAATAGGCGCATAAATCATATCGATTTCCTCTTGCGTCCATCCATGAGCTTTCAAATTCTCCAGTGCATAATGAACGCGTTTTTGACTGCCCATAACCCCCATATAGGTTGGCAATTGTTCCCGTAATTGTTCTAGACAGGCATTGTCAAACTCATGTGCTCTTGTAACTACGATAAATCCATTATATTCATCAAGAGATAAAAACTCTCCAAAATTATCTAAAGGTAAACATTTGCGCGTCACTCGATCATCAAAGAATTCGGGCACTACATACTCCGGTCTATCATCTACAACGGTAACTCGACAACCGATGAACAACAACAAATCAGTGATTGCACGGCTTACATGTCCAGCCCCTAAAACGAGTACAGACGGATCCTTTTCGACGGGCTCTACAAAACACTCTGTAGTGCCAAATACACATAATGCATTGAGTTTTATGGCATTTGGTGTAAAACCTTCTATAGCATCACCATATAATACGTGGCCCGCTTCGTTATAAATTGCTCTATCCCCTTGACGCGGTCCCGATACAATGGTCACCAAGAATGTTGGTTCCGTTACTTGTAATCGGTCTTTCATAATATCATAAATGCATTCCATCTTGATTCCTTTCATAGTCCCAAGCGGTAACGGCCTCTAAAACACCACCACCAACTGCTAGAGATTTGTCAGAAATACTATAACAATGAGACTCCTCGCAGCGTGCGTCTATATCTGCCAATTTAAAATGATCTGATACGATAAGACCACTATGCAAAATGCCCCGTAACACGCCTGTAATCTTGGCTCTTATCGGTGTATCATCAACGAAGCCAATCACTTCGTTAGCCTGCACCTCATCCCCAATATGACGCTTGGCAGTAAACAAACCTGACTTCGGTGAATGTACAACGCGCTCATGAGTATATCCACCTACATTACCAGGAACGCCGGTATTAGACTCTGCCTCACCATCGTAAATACAGCGACCTAAATTATGTCCTCGCATAGTTTCGATTACTACATTCACATCACGTCCTGCACTAAATCCAGGACCTACACCAATAACAAAAGGCGCATCTAACCTTGTTGTTCCTAAATTTTTTTTGGATAGAATGGCATCTACTACGATATCTGGATGCAATCGGTCAAGTAAGTCCTCATAAGAGGAGGTCACAACAGGAATAACACCTTGAGCTAATGTATCTTGAACTTCACTGATGGACACATGACGTGCTACCAGCCTTTCAAGAACCATTTCACCTATATGAACAGCATTACCATAACTAACCTCTCTACGAATCATAGTTGGTATGGCAATTTCATTAACAACTACAGGATAACCTGCACGTCTTAATCTATAAATAGCGCCGGATGCGATATCCCCACCTCCGCGCACTAATATTAATGGTTTCATACACCCTCACTTTCACGATTTAACAAATCGTTATAATCCTCTGGCGTATCTACATCATCCCCCCAATCAGAGGCTATATATACATGTTTTATAAAATCTTGTCCCTCGCCACAAATAATGGTTCGACCACCCTGGTCTCCCTCTATAGTCTGTAATGCATCAAACCAATGATTCCCAAACATAACAGGGTTCCCAGCATGTTGTGTAAATCCATATTTTGGCACTACAATTATTCGATTATCTGCATCATGTCTCTGCTGAAAGTACTGTATAAGCGTTTCAATAACCTTAGGGCATAATAAAGGTTGGTCCGATACAGAACAAATGATACCATCAAAATAATTTCTACCGTATGTACTTAATAGATACTGTATACCTAAAGCGATAGATGTACCCTGACCTAATTCAGGATTCTCATTATGAACAACACTAAAGCCATAATTCTTTACAATCTCGTCTATATTTCTATTATCATTTGTAACTGCTACAAATGGATAATTCACTAAACTACTACCGTTCGCAGATTGTACCCAGCCTGTTTGTAAAGCATGACAAACCGCATCAAGAACAGTTTTTCCTCTCCACGGCAGTAATTGTTTATTAGTCCCCATTCTACGTGATTGCCCAGCCGCTAATAGAACAATCCCAATGCGGGGAAACTCTCGTAAAAGGGCGCCCCCTACGGGAGCGCTTTCACAGGCCTTATATTCCATTTTGCTACCTATCGGCATTGAATAATGCGGCGAATTTCACAACTAGCCTTATATCCATCGGCCAATACGATAGCTGTAATATCACTATCTAATACATGGCTAATAAAATCATCAATAATTCTATGTTGTACCGTATCATAGCCTGTACAGAACAACACCTTTTTGCCCTTGCTATATTGGAACAGGCCTTGCTTATGAAGCACGATTTGAGCGAGCATGCTCGGTGTTACAATAGCGCCTTCTTCACGATTAACGATAGACTGAACGAGTTCCAAGTTGTGTACATGATCCTCGTCTAAAGAGGCCCCCAACATTTGAAGATTTACAACACCTATTGTAGTCTTTGTTTGGCTAGGGATAACAGGTTCTGTATGTTTTGGAGCCTTAAGCCATTTTTCTTTAGCACCATCCGCCTCTACAACAATTTGCCAATTGGGATGCAAGGTGCTAAGATTATCAATGCTTTCACAATCTACAGAATCCACCTTAGTTCTTGTAATTCCACTAAACCAGGCGCCACAATAGCCTTGTTGAATACGTTTAGTGCAATATTCATCTACCTCATTAATATCCTTTGTATAAATAGGTTCGTACTGAGCCACTTGTGATTCGTACAATTGTGTCGTAGTGGTCACCACGATAGGTCGCCCTTGCAACCTGCCATACTCTACTAGCTTAGATAAAACTGTTGTTTTGCCGCCTGCACCAACCAATGCAACAATGCCGGGTTGAATAAGGCGATTCCAATACTGCGTTTGTGATGTCATAGCGTGAGGCCCCCTTTAGGAATGTAAAATAGTTATACTTTATATTTCTCGTCCATCCCCATAAATACCTTCTCTGGTGTCATAGGTAATGTACGAATATCCGCACCAACTG
>OGGO01001501.1_pt1 | contig 11036 bp, 8 predicted proteins | sample 1571231 | NCBI WGS metagenome assembly OGGO01 (sample SAMEA2582036, study PRJEB24529) | metagenome | biome: Human gut stool | place: China | collected 2011 | reverse complement strand
AAGATATTTGTTGTTGTCCCTCACTTTGCTTTTAAGCGTATCTGTATTTGGACAAAGCACCAAGTGGCGCGATATTTATCAGACAAAGAAAAAAGACACGCTGTTTGGCATTGCAAACAAGTACGGCATCACCGTGCCCGACTTGTTGGATGCCAATCCCGATATGAAGACCGAAGGCTATGTGCTTAAAAAAGGGACGACAGTCTTCATTCCATTTGCAAAGCCGGAACGGTCAGCAAATAGTGTCAAGACACCTGCAACGCCCGCTAAGGTGGTGACATCCGCAAAGGCAGCCACTCCGTCATCGGCCATTCGCGTAGGCATGATGTTGCCCCTGCATGATGTGGATGGCGACGGTCGGCGGATGGTCGAGTACTACCGTGGTTTTCTCATGGCCGTTGAAGACATGAAGCGACAAGGTTTCTCCACCGAAGTATACGCTTGGAATGTTCCTATTGATGCAGATATGCGGCAAACGTTGCTGAAAGAGGGGGCCACGAAGTGTGATGTTATTTTTGGACCTCTATATTCCAAGCAAGTTGCAGCGCTTGGGGAGTTTTGCAAGGCATACGACATAAAGATGGTCATTCCTTTTTCTATCAGTGGAACCGAAGTGAATACCAACAGGCAGGTTTACCAAGTCTATCAATCGGCAGAATCGCTTAACCGATCGGCCATCAATGCCTATTTGAATCGATTCCCCAATGCTCATCCCATTTTCATCGATTGTAATGATACGGCTTCGACGAAAGGGATATTTACTTTCGGACTCCGCAAGCAGTTGGAAAGTCGTGGCATCAAATACAGCATCACAAATCTCAACTCGTCGCCCGAAGCTTTTGCCAAGGCTTTCGACCGCTCTAAGCAGAATGTCGTTATTCTTAATTCGGGACGTTCTCCTCTGCTGACTGCTGCATTAAACAAACTCGACCTGCTTAACAGCCAATACCCCGGTTTGGTAGTTTCTCTGTATGGCTATACCGAGTGGTTGATGTATACCAAGTACAATCTTGACCGTTTCTTCCGTTATGACACTTATATCCCTTCCACTTTCTATTATAATGCTTCCAATGCGAAGACTGTAGACTTGGAACGGCGCTATAAGTCGCTTTTCGGGGCGGATATGCTGTTTGCCATGCCTCGCTTTGCCCTTATTGGTTACGACCAGGCACAGTTCTTTCTCCGTGGATTTAAGCGGTTTGGTAAGAACTTCACAGGGGAGAAGGCGCAAAACACCTACCAACCGCTGCAAACGCCATTGTATTTTGAGAAAGCCGGACGTGGCGGATTCCAGAATCATAGTTTTCTGTTGATTCATTACACTTTCAACAAACAGATAGAGTCTATTGCCTATTGATATGGCCGTTCTGCAGTAGCATGGCTTAAGAGAAGTAGGGAAGGTGTCTTGGTGCATGCAAATTGTAGAGTGTTTACAGACAGTGTGACAGATAGAAAAAGAATAATATGAGAATACATAAAAAGGTGTCGGCCATCATGGCCATATATCTGTTAACATCCGCTTCCGCCCATTCGCAGATAGGCGAGCATCGCAACGATTTTGCCGTTGGTGTCAATGGCGGCTATGTGTTGAGCAATGTAGGCTTCGATCCTTCGGTGTCTCAAGGTTACCACGGCGGCATCACCGGCGGACTGTCATTCCGGTATGTGTGTGAAAAATATTTTAAGACCATTTGTGCCATTCAAGCCGAGGTGAACTATGCCTCACTTGGTTGGAAAGAGGATATAAAGACAGTTAACAATGAGCCGGTCATCAATGAAGAAACCGGTTTGGCTGAGGAGTATAGTCGCACCATTAACTATGTGCAAGTTCCCATGTTTGCCCACCTCGCATGGGGACGCGAAAGCAAAGGTGCCAATTTCTTTGTTAATTTGGGGCCACAGTTTGGCTATTATTTAAGTGAATCCACCACGACCAATTTTGAATTGAGCAAGCGCAACCAGTCTCTTACGACAGGGCGCAGCAACACGGTCGTCGCCCAAGACACCATGAGTGTAGAGAAGAAGTTCGACTATGGCATTGCCGTAGGCTTGGGTGTTGAATATTCCGTACCTAAGATCGGGCATTTTCAAGTCGAGGCCCGTTACTATTATGGACTTGGCAATATTTATGGTAGCAGCAAACGTGACTTCTTTGGCAAGAGTAATTTTGGCAACATCGTCATTAAGGCGAGCTACCTTTTCGACCTCGTCCGCACACGAAAGAAATAGCACTTTTGCGCTGCCTTAACAGGGAGGGGCGGGGTGGAACATATACTCTAGCCTGCCCTTTATGTTATAATCAGGTGTTGCATGTTCGTCGGACAGTTGCCATTTGATGGGATGAATGAAAGCATGTATCAGTCACACACCGATAAAACCTGTGAAAGTTGTCTCCACAAGAAGACTGATGGTGGCGAATAAACTTAACAAAAATACATCCACAGAAATCTTTCAACCAGAATGGAAAGTAGGCTTCAAACCATCGGGAAAACCTACCGAATTTTCCTTTCCGGATCTCCGGGCTTGCGAAAGAGCCACACTTGAAAGCTGAAAGGGCCACAGTTGCGTCGCAACTGTGGCCCTTTTGCAAACTCGTTTGGACCCTTTCAGGCCCGTTTCCGAATTCTAATTCATGTTGATAAAATTCAAATAGCTGATTGTCAGCGTTTTGGAAATGTCGCTAAAATCGCTTATTTACGGTCAAGTGGGTTGTCGGTTGTGAATATCGTAATATGAGAGGCCGAAAATGAATAAATGTTTTGACAATTATTCTGTCCGGTGTTCTCCTCCGCTAAACATTGACAGAGCTCTAATGTCCTTTCCATGCTTCTCTGCTATTGGAAAAGGCAGAGTGTGGAAAAGATAATAAAAAGGCTGCACAATGGGCAGCTTTTTAAAAATAGGGGAGGGGTTTGGGCATATCGCTTTAGGTTTTCTTGTCGGTTTTGCCGGTCAGGGTGACTCTGAATGAAAAGAACCGAAAAATCCCGGCTCCGTTTAAATGGCGTTGATATCTACATACCCTCGCATGACGGCATAGATGGTGAGTGCCGACACGCTCTTCAGGCCCAACTTCTCTTGGATATTCTTGCGGTGGGTGATGACGGTCGTCAACCCGATGTTGAGCGTTTCTCCTATCTCCTTGTTTATTTTCCCCTGAGCCACGAGTGATAGTACTTCTATCTCCCGGTCGGTCAGTATCTTGGCCCTTAAAGCCCTTGGAAGTTCCGGTAGGTTTCTGCCATCGGCATGGCCCGTTTGTTCTAATTGCAGCAGGCTACGCACAAGATGGTCTTCCGAGACATTGGTACATAGACAGCGGAAATCTCTCATTTGTGAGTTGGGATCCTGCGAGGTGGTGAGGACAAAGGTCTTCGATTGCCGGTCAAGGAAAAACTGTCTGTTGGCAATGACAATGTTCGTGGCAACGAAAAAGTGGACATAGGTGTCGGGATTGCTCTCCTGCAACTCTTCAAACGACCCGAATGTGTCTATCGTCATGATGGGCATGACGTTTTGCAGGATGTGTTCCAGCCCTATCACTGCCAGTGTATTATTGTCTACAATGGCTATTTTGGGCCGCGTGGCTTTAGGTTTGCCTGTCGGCTCTCCGGCCGTTTGCATGTCTCCATGCGGGTGGCCTTCCATTTCTTTTGTATTTTTCATTATTTTTTCTGTTTCTTGTTAGAAAAATCCATAGTTGCAAGCAGTGTGTCCCCATTGGTCTTTATGCCTTTCGGCAACCTGCAGTTGCAAAGATAGATAAATATTTTTAGAGATCAGAGGAATGGAGCCAGGAAACTGGCCAACCATCCCCGCAGTTTTTGCCAACGTGTGCGTGTGTGATCCCATATTTCTTCCGTCAGGAGATAGCTGTCTTGCTTGTCTTTTTCAAACAATTCATCAAGTTGTCCGGTGGTGTAGGGATCCAAGATGACGGCGTTTTCCTCATAGTCCCAGCGCAGACTTCTTGCATTGAGATTGGCGCTCCCCACTGTACAAAACCGCCCGTCCACCATAATGATCTTGGTGTGGTGGAATCCCGCCGTGTACATCCATATATTGCAGCCCGCCTGCATCAGGTTGTGTGCATTGAAGAAACCGTAATCGGGAGTCAGTGGTATGTCGCTTCGGGTGCTGAGCATGATCTCCACCTTCACGCCTCTTTTGACGGCTTTGCGCAAGGCTTTTTTCAGCTTGTGGCTGAGTGTGAAGTAAGGGTTGATGATTTTAATGGAGTCTTTGGCATCGTTGATGGCGTTCAGGTAAAAGTAGCGGATGATGTCGTTGCTTGTGTGCGGCTCACGGTTGATGATGCCGACGGTCTTCTTGTAGGCCGTTGGAGTTGTATCTGGTTTCAGTCCCTTGAAGTAGTCCTGCCGCTTGGCCCGATAGTATTGTGGCCCGTGTATGTTCTGGCCGCTCACTTTGTTCCACATGCGCAGGAATATCTTTTGAAGCGTGTTTACCTCATCGCCGTCTATGCGGCAGTGCATGTCGTTCCAGCTCCCCACTAGTCGTGTGCCTTTTATATAATAGTCGGCCACATTCATCCCACCGGTATAGGCTATCTGTCCGTCGATGACGACAATCTTACGGTGGTCGCGGTTGAAAAGATCGTCTATCCACGGGAACCTTACCGGGTTGAACTCGAATATCTCGATGCCCCTGCTGCGCATGTCGCGGATATGTCGCTTCTTGAGCGGCTGATTGTTGGAGCAGTTTCCAAACCCGTCAAACAGTGCGCGCACCTCGACTCCCGCTTTTGCCCTCTCCGCCAGCAGGTCAACCAAGGCGTTGGTGATGGAGTCATTGCGGAAATTGAAGTATTCCAAATGAACGCTTTTTTGGGCTTGACTGATGGCCTTGAACAGGTCGTCAAATTTCTCCTTGCCGTTCATCAGCAGTGTGACCGAGTTGTTGTGTGAGAATGTGATACCCTTCCCGCGGAGTTGTCCGGCGATGAGCGAATCGCTCGTCTGTGCTCCCACTGTGGTATAGAAAACGAGTAGGAGCAGTGTTGTAATGCTATTCCGAAGTTTCATATTCCCCCTTAAATCATACATGCGTAGTGGTCGACCACTCCGAGCAGATGTCGTTCCTTGTCAGTCACCAGCACCGTGTGTATGCGGTGTTGTTGCATGATGCGTTGTATTTCCGTGATTTTGGTATTAGGCAACACGAGCTTGGGGGTGCGTGTCATGATTTCATCCACCGTATGGTCAAAGAATTTTGCCTGCCATTTTTCCATCGCCCGGCGAATGTCACCGTCGGTGATGAGCCCGGCCACCTTATTGTCTTCCAGCGAGACCCCCAGTCCCAGTTTGCCTTTGCTCACTTGGATAATGGCTTCCCCCAAGTGCATGTCTTGCGGGATAATGGGCAGTTGGTCGCTGCGCATCACATCTTCAGCCGTGGTGAGCAATCGTTTGCCCAGTTCGCCGCCGGGATGGAACTGTGCAAAGTCGCGTGGCTTGAAGTCTCTCACTTGCATCAGTGCCACGGCGAGGGCGCCTCCCATGGCCAAGGCTGCCGTGGTGCTGCTCGTGGGAGCCAAGTTGAGTGGGCAGGCCTCCTTCTTGACCCAAACCTTCAGATGAGCATTGCTGAATTTGGCCAAAAGCGACTTCTCGTTGCCCGTCATGGAGATGATGGGTACATTCATATGCAACAGCATGGGGATGAAGCGCAGCAGTTCGTCGGTTTGCCCCGAATTGCTCAATGCCAGCACCACGTCATCGCTGGTCATCACGCCCAAGTCGCCATGATACACGTCAAGAGGGTTAATGAAAAAGGCCGGTGTACCGGTCGAGGCGAGGGTAGCGGCAATCTTTGCTCCTATGTTGCCGCTTTTTCCCACTCCCGTCACAATGATTTTGCCATGACATCGGTACATCATTTCCACGGCTTTGGAAAAGTTCTCATCCATTTGCGGAATCAAGTCGAGCAGTGCTTGGGCTTCGTCCCGCAGACATTGCTTTCCCCAATTCAGTATGTCTTTTTGTTTATTGCTGTCTTGTTTCATTTTTCTAATCAGATTGATATCAATAACCGGCCGGCATGATAGAGTGGATTACCGGTCTGTCAGATAATCCTGTTTATAAGTGCTTCGAGCTTGCCAAGTTCGAGCATATTGGCTGCATCCGATAGGCCCTTGTCCGGCTCCGGATGCACTTCAAAGAAGTAACCTGTGGCTCCGAAGGCCTTGGCCGCCATGGCCATAGAGGGCACAAACTTCCGGTCGCCCACCGTTTTTCCCTCTCCGGCACTGGGCCGCTGCACGCTGTGCGTGCAATCCATGATGACCGTGGGCACGATCTCTTTCATGTCGGGAATGTTGCGGAAGTCTACTACGAGGTTGTTATAGCCGAAGCTGTTGCCACGCTCAGTGAGCCACACCTCTTTGGCACCACTCTCGAGTGCCTTCTCTGTCGGATAGCGCATGTCTCGTCCGCTAAGGAATTGTGCTTTTTTGATGTTGACGATGCGTCCGGTACGGGCTGCTGCCACAAGCAAGTCGGTCTGCCGGCAGAGAAAGGCCGGTATCTGCAACACATCGACCACTTCTCCCGCGGCTTCGGCCTGGCAGCTCTCGTGAATGTCGGTCAGGAGTCGCAATCCGTATTTTTCTTTCACCTTTGACAGCATCTCCAAACCTCTCTCCAGTCCCGGCCCGCGGAAGGAGTGGAGCGATGTGCGGTTGGCTTTGTCAAATGAAGCCTTGAAAATGATGTCTGTCCCGAGTCGCTTGTTGATTTCTACAAGCGTCTTCGCTACCGTGTCGAGCAGTTCTTGCGACTCGATGACGCAAGGGCCCGCTATGATGATCGGTTTCATATTTCTGTCGTTAGATGTTTGCTTGTGTGTTCTTGTCATTTTGTGCCATGAGTTCCGGTATGCGGTCGTTGTCAGTGCGGATGATGCGGATATCGCGTTGCGGGAACGGAATCTCCACACCGTGGGCATTGAGCGTCTCGTAGATGCATTCCATCACCTCCCCATCGTTGGTATATTGGGTAAGCACAGGCACCCAAATGAGCACTTTCAGGATGATGCTGCTGTCACCGAAATCTTTAAGAACGATTTTCACCCCGCGCTCCTTGTAGATGAACGGCAGCTTGACGATAGCCTCTTGCAGGATTTGTTTCACCATTTTGATATCGCTTCCATAGGCCACGCCCACTTCCAGCACATCCAGTTCATAGCCGTGGTTTTTGGTCATGTTCTTGTAGTTTTTGGTGAGCAGCTGCGAGTTTTGAAACGAGATGATCGACCCGTAGATGGTCTCAATGGTGGTGGAAGTGTAGCTGATGCTGTTCACTTTGCCACGGGTACCGTCGCACTCGATATAGTCGCCCACCTTCACGCGGCCCGCCATGAGCGATGCCCCATAGTAGATGTTTTCCAGAATATCCTTCATGGCAAAACCGATACCGGTGGAAAGACCTCCGGAAACCACAGCCAGTACCGTCATGTTGACGTTGAATATCTTCAACGACACCAGCAACCACACCCCCCAGACGAAGATCTGTATCACATTGCGGGCCATCATGTTGCGGCTCATGGCCGTGTTGGGATCCGATTTCTCGAAGTGGTATTTCACAAAAGCCTTGATGGTATGATTGAGATAGGAGAATACAAAAAAGAGGCTGATGACCACGGCGATGGAGGTGATGCTCAGCGTGATAACATCCTTGTTGTCAATGAATTTGGTGTTGAAGATGCGCCAGGTGGTATCGCCCATGTTGAAGATGTCGGCCGCCCAATAGATGGAGATGAAAACGGAAGCTACGCCCAGCACCGGAAGTGCTACATGGTAGACGAGATTGAACAGCCAGCGCTTGGTGATGTCCTGCACATCAAGCCCCTTGCGTTTGCTGTAGACCCGTAACCAGCCGCTCAGACAAGTGATGGTGAGGATGCAAGTGAGCTGCATCATCCACCAGATGATGAGCTGTACGGAAAGCAGGGTAAAGCCTGCCCACGAGCTGATGCAGGAAGTGATGAATACGCCCAAGGAGACGAAAGTGTATAGCATGTCGCTTTTGGGCACATTGTGGTTGTGTCGCTTGATGACATTGGCCTGCCACAGCAAGCACACGAGCAGTACAGGAGGGAAAACCAAGTTGACCAACGCATTGGGGATGAGCACGATGCGAAAGAATATCACGATGAAAGTCACCACAATGAGCGGAGCGTAGATGCGGAAAGCACTCCTGATCTGTTTGTCACTCACACGCAACAGCAGAGATATGAGAATGACTCCCAACAACCAGGCATATTCCACCAGCAGGTTGCTGGCCATGATGATAAAGTTCTGGCTGACCACAGTATGGATCACTCCCAGAATAATGGCAAAGGTCACCACCGTCATGGCCATGATGATGCAGGTGCGCTTGGCCATAAAGGAATCCTGCATCTTGGCAAACTTGTTGCGTTTCATCAGTCGGGTGGCGATGATCCGGATGGTGATAAGGTTGATGATGACCGATAGCAAGGCGTAGACGGCAATCAGCGTGAACAGAAAGAAAATGACTCGGACATCCCATTGCGACACTCTCTCGCTTCGGAGTGGCTTATATTTCTCCGCGACCGACTCTCCGGTCTTCGACAGGTTCGTCTTCAGATGGCTCAATATCTTGAAGTAATTGTCACTGCCATTCTTGAATATGTTGGTCTGTATCTCCTCATACTTCATGTTGGCGAAGTCGTTGAGGGTTTTTAGTTTCTCTTCCGAGCGGTTGTAGTAGCCTATATAGGTGTCAAGCAGCACTTGGTTTTCTTTCAGTTGCCGGCGAATGTTAATGGCCAAAGCCAGACACACGCTGCGGTCTATGCGTGCTTTTTCGCTGAGAAACAGCGGCTCCATGGAATTGAGGTTGGCAATGAGGGAGTCAAAACGTGCCAATTCAGTCGTATTTTGATTGATGCGGTCACGGAATGGTTGCGACTTTGACTTGAACCGGTGAAACTGCTCTGTGGCCTCATGGCAGGCATAGGCCAAATCAAAGATGTAGCCATTGCGTTGCGAATAGAGCATCACGGCGTTTTGGTCGGCCAGATTGGTAATCGTCGTAAGCTCTTCCACCACAGTCTGCTGTTGTTCTTCCATGTCTTTCGACTGCTGTTCAAGCTCCAAATGATAGTTGATGAGCTCTGCCCGGAGTATGTGTAGTGTGGTGTCAAGATTCGCCTCTTTGAGCACTGCGTGGCCGGGCAGTACGCATAGTACGATGAGTGAAACCAAAAACAATAATCTTTTTTCCATAACGGCTGTAACTTGCTTGCAAAGGTAATAAAAGATTGGGGAATAGGCGGGTGGGTGGGGTTGTTTTTTCATTTATTTATTGGTTTCGTAATAGCTTTTCCGTTAAAATTACTACTTTTGCACAAAACAATCAACTAATGAGCAATGAAACTGATAGCTGACGGTGGAAGTACAAAAACCGATTGGGCTGTGGCCGAGGAGGGGATGGTGATGCAACGGATAGTCACGCAAGGCATCAATCCTTTTCATCAGGACGAAAGGCTGATAGCACGCATCCTTTCCGAAGAATTGATTTCCCAACTTGCTTTCCCCATCGATTCCATTTCGTTTTATGGTGCCGGCTGTACTCCAGAGATGTCTCCCAAGTTACAGGGCGTGTTGCGACGCATGTTTCCCCATGCCGGGGAAATCGGTGCGTTCGGCGATCTGCTTGCCGCTGCACGGGCTGTGTGGGGGCATAAGACCGGCATTGTCTGCATATTGGGTACGGGAGCCAACAGCGGACTTTATGACGGTAGGGAAATCGTGATGAACACGCCGCCGCTGGGCTATATTCTTGGTGACGAGGGGAGTGGGGCTGCCCTTGGAAAGAGTTTCTTGAATGCCATTTTCAAGGGCTTTCTGCCGGCAGAAATGCGTGACGACTATCTTGATTGGGCCGGACTGACCTATGCCGACATCATCTCAAAAGTGTACAGAGAGCCTTTGGCCAATCGTTTTCTGGCCTCCGCAGCCCGCTATATAGTTCTGCACCTTGACAACCGGGCGTTGAGAGAGTTAGTGAAAGCCAATTTCAGGCAGTTTTTCAGACGGAATATCGTGCAGTATCACCGTTGCAGTCCGACCGTAAGCCTCGGTGCCGTGGGCAGCATTGCTTGGCATTTCCAGAAGTTGTTTTCTGAAACGGCTCGGGAAGAAGGGTATGAGCCGGCTAAAGTGATAAAGAGCCCCATTGAAGGACTTGTGCGTTTTCATGCGGAGCTTTAACCAACCGTACAAGCGACGGATGCACCAAGCATACTAACGCTTCCGAGAGCCCACTCTTGTAATTTATTGCAATTTAATCTACTAAAGTTTACAAAACATTGCATTCTGGATGATGTTTGTTTGTAAAATGACGCGTTTTGCGATGATTTTGAATGCTTTTATAGCCCGAAAAGGTGCTGATTATGGCATTCAACACTCTCTAAAAAGCCTTTTGTACTGCCAATATTGCATGGGCGGTTATTCCATACTGCCGAAATGAGAGGGTGGAAGATATGTCATGGGTGTGGTGCAGAGCCTTTGCGCATTCCGTGCTTGGCTGTTGCACACTTGGTGCGGAGGCTCTGCACGGATGGTGCATAGGCCTTGCACCGAATCTTTTCGGTTGTGGAAGAAAAGGGAAGCGGCCACTATCGGATTTGCATTTCTTAACTCTTGCCGTAAAAAAGTATTAAGAATGAGCAATAAAGTATCAATGTATTTCAATTTAATGGGTTACATTTGCACCATGTAATCAGAATCACCAATCTAACTGTACAATACAATCATTAACTTACCAAATAAATTATTAAAAACCAATCATTTTACGTTTATGAAGAAAATGTTTACTTTAGCTGCTGCGTTGGTTGCAGTTTTGACCTTGAATGCTGTGACGACAAAAAAGTATGGCTTTGTCATTGATGCGAATCCGTGGAATTACGAGACCACGGCAAAGAGTACGACAGTTCTCAGTGGTGAGATTACCGTGAGTGCAACTTCCCAATGGGGAGAATACAAACTTTCC
>OGGO01001493.1_pt1 | contig 11105 bp, 9 predicted proteins | sample 1571231 | NCBI WGS metagenome assembly OGGO01 (sample SAMEA2582036, study PRJEB24529) | metagenome | biome: Human gut stool | place: China | collected 2011 | reverse complement strand
TCTGTTTCTTGGCGCGCAGGTAGGACACCCCGATGTTCTTGTTGGTGTAATACTGCACCAGGCTACGGTTTTGCAGCATGTCGTTGTAGCAGCGGTCGATAATGTCCATACGTTCCTTGTCGTTCATCGAAAGGCCGTTCTCGTTGACCACCGTCTTCAGGTCGTTCAGCAGGTGGGCACTTTCTTCCAGCAGTTTGGTGTACCCAAGGGCAATGGCACTCAGTTCTTCCGGTGTAAAATACGGATCGCTGAGCATACGCTCGAAGTTGGTGACATAGATGTCCGTGATATCTCCCACCATCAGGACGGTCTGCTGGACTTTGCGGGCATCCCGGACAAGGTTCTTGACCTTGCGCAATCCGTCGTAATACTCCTTGCCCTGCTTGTAGATTTTTACAGTCTCCTGAAAATTATTCGCCATATTAGTGGCTGTGGAGGACGTGTGAACAATGTTCTTGGCGGCATTGATGATGCCCTGTGCTAGATTGCCCGGGTCGCTCACGACCCATTGCGCTTTTGCTGTGAGGCTGGCAAGGAAGCAGCCCATGCACAGCATGAGAATTTTCTTTTTCATGATGTTTCTGTTTTAATGGTGAATAAAAATCTGTTGAAAGTCAAAGTCCCATTTTTCGCCCTTTGGACGGCGGATTACGGAGGATAGGCTTGTGCACCGGTCTCGGACGGTCTACCTCTGCCACTTTTTCTTTCCCGTGTCTGAGGGATGCGAAGAATTCGTCAGCATAAGGTCTGCGGCTGGTAACCCGGACTAATCTGTTATCCAGTTCTTTGTAGGCTTTCTGTGCCTGACGGGATTGTTCTTCCGGGGCTGCGGTCTTGTCAATACCGTATTTGACCAGAAAATCCGGTTGCACATTGATAAGGTCGTTTGAAGCATCCGGTGACACGGCGATACGCCCCAATTTGTCAAGCTCCCGGTCAAGTCCCTCAAGATAGAAGTCCGGCAGACGGACTCCGGGGATATTCTCGACCGCCTTTTCAGCCGCCGCGCACATCTCGGCTTCTATACGGGGAATGTTCATCCTGACATCAGGCTCAATGCAGCAGTCATCCCTGTCCATCAGATAGCTTTCGAGCCATTCATAGGTACTGCATTTGTCCTCAATGCCATAGCGCAGCTTGACGTAGGTCGATGGCACCATGCTGTATGAGGCGAGTTCGCATAGTTCAGATACATCCCGGCTCTTTCTCTGGAAGTCCAATATTCTTATTGCGGATATTACTTCACTATGTGGCGGGCGTTCAATTCTATTCATCGGATATTTCGTACATCCCCAATCACGCATAATGGTGTACATTGCGAACAAACCATGCACTGATGTGGCTTCCCATGGTGGGATATCCGTCAGTTGAGAGCCGTGTTTCGCCATAAATGGAGTATCCGTCAATACATCCATCATATCTACGGATTCCTTGTTCATCGTTGATATGGGAGAATCGAAGGGTTCGGATTTCGCTATCAGCAGGGCGATCTGTTCAATAGCTTTTTCCGAATGACTGTACTCCCGGATAAGCTTTGCAAGTTCCCCGTGATTGTACACACCGGCAAGACGTTTGGCTTTTTGAGCAATCTCCTGCAATTCCCGGTGGTCCGGTTCCCGGAAGCGACCGACAATCCGATGTCTTATCCATTCGGTAAATTTCATGTCTTTCTTGATTTTTGAATGTTACTTACTGTTACGTTTGCTCTCTGCGAGCTGCCTTATTGCAAGCTCTATGTTGCCGCCGAGTTTGTCCGTAAGGCGCATGAGTTCCAGTTTTTCCGTTTCTTCAGTGGTGTAGCAGTAGGCTAAGCACCCAGCGCCTTGTCATATTTCTATGGTAGGTTTCCGAGTACTCGCCTCCGAACCGGACTTACAAGTCTCCCTGTATCCGGCTCTCCACTAATTAATTCAGTCTGATTCTTCGGTCGGGGTCTATTTTTGCATGACACTTTGAGCAGACAGCCAAAGTTTTTCGTCTTCGAGCTATCATTTTCTTTTCCCAGTCGGATTTACCTTTCAGGTCTTTAAGTTTGCGAACGTGATGCATTTCGAGTTTATCGGTAGCACCGCATAATTCGCAAACTTGGAGCTTCAGCCTTTCCATAAGGCTGTTACGTCCACCTGTTATGGAAACTGTCCGTGGAATAGTGTCACAGTAAATATTCCCTGCAACCTTTTTGCGTTTGAAACCATCATGATAAAATGATTGGTAAAGTGTCTTACCCTTGCTATTTTCATATGCCACTTGGAAAACCTTGTTCTTTTTATATTTCAGAAGTATTTTCTTTACAGATGATTTGTATTTGTTCGCAAATACCTTATACATGCTGTATGACATAATGTGATAGAAAGAATTGATGACATAGCTGTTATTGGCTATTGAGTAGTAATTATAGAACCCTCGGATTTCGGCATTGAACTGACTGACTATTTCCAAGTCATCCAAGTTCAGCATGTACGTTCTGACGATGGATTTCCAAACCTCTTTGCCATTGACGACCGCGATTCTTGCGGCTTTATAATCAAAGAGTTTCTTCCGCATCGTTTCAAAATTCAGGTACAATACAGGCTTGTGTCCGAATGCACGAACCGTTTTACCGTACTTATCCTTACGTAAATCGTTACACCTACGTATAAATACGTCATATCCGAGAAATTTCGCTGGTTTCTGCGCATTGGTTATCAGTGTCTTTTCGTCTGACAGTTCCAGTTTAAGAGCTTCATTCAAATAATTCTTAATATCCTCTTTTACTGTTTTGCAGTCTTCAAGATTACCGGTAATTCCAATCAGAAAGTCATCTGCGTATCTCACGTATTTTAACCGTTTGATACTGCTGTCCATTTCATTACGTGTCGGATAGTTGTTCCGTTCTTCTCGTAGCCGCTTAATTTCGGCGGTCATCTGTTTCCTTACCTTTACATCTTTCTCATTCTTTAGTTTCTTTGCCAGTCGGTATCTTCGCTGTTCGTAGAGCTTGTATCGAGCGTCGCCTTTTCTTGTTACCCCTTTATTGAACCGATTGATGTATTCCTTGATGTACTTGTCGAACTTGTCAAGGTAGATGTTAGCCAGTATTGGGCTGATAATCCCGCCTTGCGGAGTTCCACTGTACGTTCTATGAAATACCCAGTCTTCCACATATCCGGCATTCAGGAATTTTCTGATAAGCCGCAAAAATCTCTCGTCGGCGATACGTTCCCGAAGAATATTAATCAGTACGTCATGATTGATATTGTCGAAGAATCCTTTAATATCGCCTTCAATAAACCATTTCACGGCAGTGAATGTCTTTTGTATATCTATAAGAGCAGTATGACAACTTCGTTTGGGACGAAACCCATGTGAAGTATGTTCAAAACTACCTTCATAGATTGCTTCAAGTATCATTCTGACTACTTCCTGTACCAGCTTATCATCAAAAGAGGGTATGCCAAGCGGACGTTTTTTCCCGTTTTTCTTAGGTATGTACGTCCTTTTGGACGGATTAGGCTGATAAGTCTCATTTTTAAGACTGCCAATCAGTTGTTCAACTCGGTCAATACTCATTCCGTCAATGGTTTTACCATCGGCTCCTGCCGTCATGTTGCCTGTCTTGCTGTAAATATTCTGATAGGCTACATAAAACATTTCCTCGTTAAACAGCACTCTATACAGCCGCTCAAACTTATAGTTCAAGTTACCGCTGTGTTTACTCAGACTGTTCAACACATTTTCTGGATTTCTCATGTCTCTCACATCTTCCTTTAAATTGTTAAACTTAATTAGCTGCTCCCCTTCGCCATGTACAGGGCGTTACCCTGCTCAGACTACTATGGAAGCTCCGTTGCCATGCCGGATATTCAGGGGCAGACCCCATAGCCCTACAACTGGCTTTCCGGTTTAGGCAATCCCCGTTTAGAAATTTGACGACTATTTGGCTCGATAGATTGTCGGATACGACTTTCGTCCTTTACTACTTATGGTAGTTGCCTTGCGGTAAGTTTATGCTACTCCTGCTACGTGTCATCAGTGTAGTACCGCAACATAACGGTATAATTCCGAAGAATTATTCAACTGTCTTCCGTCATTGCCCAAGGATACGACTGCTCGGACTATCGTTCAACCAATGCAGGCTTTATCCTCATATCTATCATTTTAACTTGCCATTCGGTCGCAGCCTGACAGTTGGCTGACTTATGGCTTTACCAACGTGCTATGTTCCCTTGTGGGGTTTTCCCCTCCGGTTAGCGGTTGTTAATGGGCATTTTAAACACTTGCCCAGTCGCTTGCCAAAGCGACATTCGTCAAATTCCCTTTACGGGCGCACCATATATTCTTCAAGCGACACCTCGGTGGCATAGACTGCTGACTGTGAGCCTCCGAGACCAATCCACACTTCCTTGTACTTTCGGGAAGGATTGTTTGCCATGTTGATGGAAAGTATCTGCGCCCGCTCCTTGTCGGTCAGACCGAGCAAGGTCTGGATCTCATCGAACTTGTTCATATACTTGCGCTGGTCAAGGAGAATCTTACAGTCACTATTATTAATGATGGTACCCTTGACAATCGGGGAAGAAATGATGTCCTCCACTTCCTGGGTCACGACCACGGCCTCACCGAAAAACTTTCTGACGGTCTTGAAGAGGTACCGAAGATATTCCGCCATACCCTCCTTGCTAATGGCTTTCCAGGCTTCTTCCAATAATATCATCTTGCGGATTCCTTTCAACTTTCTCATTTTGTTTATGAAGGTTTCCATGATGATAATGGTGACTATCGGGAAGAGTACTTTATTGTCCTTGATATTGTCCAATTCAAAAACTATGAAGCGTTTACTCTGTAAATCAAGCTGTTTGTCAGAGTTAAGCAGGTAGTCATACTCGCCACCTTTGTAGTAAGGCTCCAATACATTGAGGAATCCCCATACGTCAAAATCCTTCTCACGGGTTCGCTTCTCTTTTAGGATATCCTGATACTCGTCACGGATAAACTCATAGAAGGTATTGAAGGAGGGTTTTATGCTGCTGTCCCTGCGGATTTTCTCCAGAAAGAGATTGACCGCATTGGATAGCGCCACCTCCTCGGCACGTGTCGGCGGCTCGTCGTCACGCTTCCACAGGGTAAGGATAAGCGTCTTGACGGATTCTTTCTTCTCGATATCGAAAATCCCGTCTTCCACGTAAAAAGGATTGAAAGCTATCGGATCTTTTTCTTCATAAGTAAAATAAATCCCGTCCTCGCCGTGTGTCCTGGCATGGATAAGGCTGCACAGTCCCTGATAGGAGTTTCCGGTATCCACCAACAGCACATGCGCACCCTGCTCGTAATACTGGCGTACCATGTGGTTGGTGAAAAAAGACTTACCACTGCCCGAAGGACCCAAGATGAACTTGTTACGGTTGGTGATGACTCCCTTTTTCATCGGCAAATCCGATATATCCAAGTGGACGGGCTTTCCAGAAAGGCGGTCTGCCATCTTGATACCGAAGGGAGAGAGCGAATCCTTATAGTTCGTCTCTGCCGTAAAGAAGCAGAGGGCAGGCTCGATAAAAGTATAGAACGACTCTTCTGCAGGAAAGTCTGCCGCATTACCGGGAATGCCTGCCCAGTAGAGCGTTGCCGCATCAATGGTATTGTGGCGAGGGTGGCATTCCATAAGAGCAAGTGCAGAGCCCACGTCATTCTTAATCTGGCGAAGTTCTTCCTTATCGCTGCTCCATGCCAGTACGTTGAAGTGGGCACGGATAGAGGTCAGTCCCTGTGAGTGGGCAATATTGAGATACTCCTGTATCCACTCCTCGTTGATTTGGTTGCTACGGCTGTAGCGTGCCAGCGAGTGCATGTTTCTTGCCTGCTTCTCGAACCGTTCCAAGTTGGCATCGCTATCCTCGATAAAGAGGTACTGGTTATAGATATGGTTGCAGGGTAGCATCAACCCTACTGGCGAGGCAAAGGACAACCTGCAATCCGAGCGGTCGGTGGACAGTCGCTCATATCGGCTGTCCGTGCTGACCGTTGTCGGCAGGTCATCTGTATCGGAAAGCGTATGCAGACAAAGCATATTGTCGCCCACACGCACAAGGTCTGCGCCCAGACGGATGTCCTCCAAAGACGCGTGTCCTTCTTCCGAGAGGGAGAAATAACGGTCCAAGAGACCGCCCTTTTCATTTGTGCCAACTAACTCGTCTTCAGTCATGCGGACAATCCTTATCTGCTCGGTATCGTTGATGATTCGCTCGAACTGGTCTACGGCTTCCATAAACTTCATCACCTCCTCCTTGTTGGTGATTTCCTTGGGTAACAGGTGTCCACGGCAGAGTGAAGAGAAGTTGCTCTGCTGTGCCATGCGCTGCTTGTTGGTCTTGGTAAGGAAGAGATAGACTGAATGGTGGAGATACGGACGTTCGTTGAAATGCCGTTCAGAGGAACGGGCAAGGAAGCTCAGTCCGCCATCGGAGAGCTTTCCTTGGTAGTCCTCCTTAATGAACCAGTCCTGCTTGTGTACGATGCTGTAATTGGGTAGCACCTTGATTGCCTTGTGCCAGGCAGAGTGCATTGCTTCGTATTCTGTAGAAGTGACGGTAAAGAGTTCGGGCAGCTCCACACGGAAAGCCACCGTGATGTCAGCATCCTTGCTCACCAGACAGCCCTGCTCTATGGAGAGCAGTGGAAACTTAGATTCCAAGGTGGTTATCTTGCTTTTATTTCTCATTTCTTCGCTTTCTTTGGTTGAAGGTTACGGATAAGGTGGCAGACCGTACGGCGGTTCACAAGGTAGCGTGGGTGCATACGCACCGCTCCCTTTTTCATCAGCCCATATTGCCCGTACTTTCTATTCATGGTGAACGTTTGCCATACCACAAGGCTGGCACCCACTACACCTATGACAAGACAGGCTATCTGACTGATGCCGCAGAGATAGAGAATGACCACGAGAATGAAGACTGCCAGCAGCCCTCCTGCAAAGAGGAAGAGGTACTGTGCCTTCAAGCCCTTGAACTCTACCGTCCGGCCTACACCCTTGTTGATTTCAAATGCTGCCATCGCCTTACAGGAAGAAGCTTCTCAGGATAGTGGCAGCCACAATGAGGAAGATACATGCACCGAACCAAGAGGCTGCGGTCTTGCTCGTATCGGGGTCACCACTTGAGAACTTGTTGTACACTTTAATGCCTCCAATCAGACCTACCACCGCCCCTACGGCATAGATGAGTTTCGTGCCGGGGTCGAAGTAGGAGGTTACCATTTTCGTTGCTTCATTGATTCCGGCAATGCCGTTGCCCTGTGCATACGCTCCTATGGCAGTAGCCGTCAGCAGGAACAGCATCATGATTTTCTTTTTGTTGTTCATTGTTCTTTTTATTTTAAGTTGTTAAATGAATTGTTTTCTTTTGGGTAGAGATGGTAAGGGGTGGCTCGGTTTTATCGTATGACTGGTATTGGTTGATTGTTTTTCTTTTGAGCAACCCCTCGATCACGGTACAATATGAACAAACACTATTTTTACAGATAGTATGAAAGTGGATGCTCGTCATCTTCCGAAACATCGCTGTTGCTGCTCTCTACGTTTGAGTTCGTTTCAAAGTCAGAAGAAGAGCTAATATTACTTTCCTCTAATTCCGCTTCCTCCGTTTTGCGAATGGCAGCAAGTAGCTTTTGATGGTCTTTCTCCTGCTTGAGCGTTGCCTCCTTGATATAGTCCATAAGCTGCGTGCCCCGTATGCTTTGCAGCATATTCTGCACCTCTACTTCGTTTTCCTCATCAAGCGTGTCGTCATTCTTGTGCCAGCCGGTAATACGGACTACTTCCCGTGCAAGAATAGCGGAGGGTGAGACTTCGGGTAAAGCAGCGTCAGCGATTTGCAGTTCCTCACGGGTGATGATGTCCTCATCCGGTTCATCCATCGTATAGTCAATCTGCATCTCGTTGTCCTCTTCCGTGCCTTCTGTTTCTTCGGGCATAGATGAGTTTTCCGCCGCAAAGGTATTGGGATTATCGGCTGGGTTTTCTTTTGATGAAGTATCGGGAATAGCTGGGATATTTTGAGAATTTGTCGTAATCTCTTTAGAGATTTCGGCATAGCGTTCTCTATACGACTTGCTCTTGCCGACAAGCATTTGCCGTGCCTGCTCGATTTGGTCTTGGGTAACAGAAAGCGTACTCTGTTTTTGTTCCTGCTCATTTTTCTTTTCACAAGCTTTCTCCAATCTGTGGCACGCTATGCGAAACTGCTGCCAAAGGAAGAGTATTCCAATGAACACCCATACCGCTATCAGAAGCAAGAGTATGTTGAATAGTATTGTTTGCATAATGGTAATGTTTGTACGTCGTTGCTTTTTTCAAAAGTCAATCGCCACCTTGCGCCGTTGCTTTGCCGTGGCATTGTTGAGTAGTTCCTTATGCTCACGGAGGTGCTCACGGAGAATGTTGTCGATGTAGGATGCCATCGACACCCGCTCTCCCAAGTCCTGCAAGATGTTTCTCAGTACCTGGAGCGTATCCACACTCATCGTGAAGTTGGTTCGCTCTCGTAGGCGGACTGACTGTAAATAGCGTGTGCGGTAGTCGTCTAAGGAAATCCTGGATGTTTCCGTACTTTTTCCATTTCCTCTCTCGTGGTTTTTATACAAGGTCTTGTCCTGCTTATCTTCCAAGACTGGCATAACCTCCTTTACCGGATGCTGTTTTTCCTTTTGATTGGCACTGACCTCTGTTTTCATATCCTCTTCCTCATCAGGTGGGTCAAAAGCCACCGTTTCCTTGGGTGGTGTCTTCATCACCCCATCTTCTGCCATCTCCTTGAGTTTGGCTTCCAATTTCTGCCGCTGTTCCTGTATCTTTGCCATAGTGCTGTCTTATTTAAGTTGAATATGGGTAAGTAATTCTCCTGTCAGCTCATCAATGCCGGTTCCGGTCCGTAAGGCTTTATTGGGAGGCAGGTAAGTGGAACGGAATACTCCACGGAATCCGTATTGCTCCAACTCATGGCTGAAGCGGTGGGTGGCATAGATATGCTGGCCAAGTAGCGTGTAATCTTCGTTCTTGATATACTTGCTGTAGTATTCAATGAGCGTATTCTTTACTCTTCGGTCCACCTTGTTCCAAAGGAGAACGATTTCCTTGATGCGGGCACTTGACATGGACACACCCAAGTCGTTTACCGCTTTGATATAGGTAAGGCACGCAACCATAGACTGTACATCCGGCTCCAAGGGCGAAAGGATATAGTCCATATCCAGCGAGAGCTGCAGAAGGTCACTGGTACCTGCATGACCGGGAAAGTCGAAGATGACCAAATCGAACTTCTCCGACGGATGTCTTCTGATATAATCGTTTGCCTTTGCTATTGCCTCCTTAGGGTCTGCCTTGAGTATGCGGTAGGCTGTACGCCCCAAAGAGGAAAAGTACTGCTTCATCTGCCTGGAAAGCTGTGGGTCGCTCTCAATGCAAGCCTTTTCCCTTTCACGGAGTTTATAGAAAGAGTCCTGCGAGAGGTCGCAGTCCACAGCAAAAAGATGGATACCTTTTTCATAGTAAAGGATGCTGCTGACAATTTCTGCCAAGGTACTTTTACCCACGCCTCCCTTTTGAGAGGAGAAGCCCAGAAATATGGGTGATGCCTGTATCTGTTCCATATAATAGATGTTTTAATCGTTTGAACTGTTATTTGAACGGAAGGTCGTTTGACCAATCGTCTGAACGAATAATCGTTTTTCTTATCTGTCGATATTTCGAATTATCTGTCGTTTTGTTTGTCGATTTGTCGGTATGCCGATTGTTCTGTCTGACGGTGGATTGAACGGTTAAAATATCGTCTGTCTCATCGTTCATCTGATAGGACTTCCGACCGATTGTCCGCTCGTTCTGTCTGCAAAATAAACGCTTTTTCGATAGATATTTCCATGCCTGTGAAGTACAGGGAAATGAAAGGAAAAAGAGTGAATATCGCTGATAATGAGATATTTGAAAACTCGCCGTAACTTTGCAGGCGAGAATAATACATGGAGGTAATATCCCGAAGCAGACACCCCACGAGGGTGGATACTTCAATCGTATCAACTCTTGATATTGGCAAGGTGTGTCTTTGTAACACAAACCGCCATTTGTACCACAAAGACCCTTGCCCCGAGGGGGGATGAATTACTCCAAAGTCGTAATTAGAAGACCAAATGAATATGAATAAAGGTACAGAATATCGTTTAGAACGAAAAAAGGCAGAAAAGCCTCGTTGGGACAACTGGCATGTGCGGTTGCCCAACCCCAAAGACCAGCAACGGGCGATAGATTTGTTTCAGCGTTCGGGGGCAAAAACAAAGTCGGATTTCGTGCGTGGACGTATTCTTGGAGAGAGTTTCAAGGTGATTACGGTGGATAAATCCGCTGTGGAATACTACCGAAAACTCTCAGAACTGACGGCACAAATCCATAAGATTGGCGTGCTGTATAACCAAGCCGTGCGTGCCATCAACAGCTATCACAGCATAAAGACTGCACAGATTATGCTTGAGAAGTTGGAGAAATTGTCGGCTCAAATCATTGCCTTGCAAGAGCAGGCTATCAATCTAACCATTGATTATAGAAAGAAAAAGTATTGAGAATTTAGTTAGAAAAATGATAGCAAAAATTTCAGCAACGGAGAACCTCGGAGGAGCACTCGGCTACAACTTCAAAAAGGTGGAAAAAGGAGAAGCGAATATTCTTCTTGCCGCTGAATTGTATCAGAGCAAGGAAGGACGTTATACGATGGAGGACGTGCTTGCTGATATGGAGGCATTGATACCGAAGAACTGCCGTACCAAGAAAACGGTGTTCCACTGTTCGCTCAATCCGCACCCGGACGAGAAACTATCCGATGAAAGGCTCACACAGATAGCCAAGGAGTATATGGAGGCTCTCGGCTACGGAAAACAACCCTACATCGTGTTCAAGCACAACGACATCGCCCGTGAGCATATACACATCGTGTCGCTTCGAGTGGACGGAGAGGGAAAAAAAATCAACGACAGGTTTGAAAAGCGAAGGAGCAAGAAGATTACCGATGCTTCGGAAAGGAAGTATAACCTTATTCCGAGTTCAAAGGTTAGTGAGAAAGCGGTAACAGAAACGCCCAAGGTGGATACCA
>OGGO01001480.1_pt1 | contig 11272 bp, 6 predicted proteins | sample 1571231 | NCBI WGS metagenome assembly OGGO01 (sample SAMEA2582036, study PRJEB24529) | metagenome | biome: Human gut stool | place: China | collected 2011 | reverse complement strand
CTGCTTTTGTAGCAGAAGAATCTGCTTTAGTCGCTGCTTGATCTGCTTTTGTTGCGGAACTGTCAGCAGCCGTTGCGCTAGATTCTGCTTTTGTAGCTGCTTGATCAGCTTTTGTAGCACTAGATGCTGCGTTGTCTTCACTTACTTTTGCATTAGATGCAGATGTACTTGCCGCTGTTGCAGAAGAATCTGCTTTAGTCGCTGCTTGATCCGCTTTTGTTGCAGAGGATTCTGCCTTTGTTGCAGAGCTTTCAGATTTAGTAGCAGAAGACGCTGCTTTTGCTGCACTTGCAGCAGCATTATCTTCACTTACTTTTGCAGTAGATGCAGACGTGCTTGCTGCCGTCGCAGAAGAATCGGCTTTTGTGGCACTAGAATCAGCTTTTGCTGCAGAGCTTTCAGATTTAGTAGCAGAGGAAGCTGCTTTTGTTGCACTTGCAGCTGCATTGTCCTCGCTTACTTTTGCATTAGACGCAGATGTGCTAGCTACTGTCGCGGAGGACTCAGCTTTCGTAGCAGAGCTATCTGCTTTTGTTGCAGAAGAGGCTGCTTTCGTGGCAGAGCTGTCTGCTGCTGTTGCACTGGATGCGGCTTTGGTTGCAGAGGAATCAGCTGCAGTCGCAGAGGATGCCGCTTTTGTAGCAGAGCTATCTGCCGCTTTTGCACTTGTAGATGCTGCTGTTGCAGAGTTTGCTGCTTTTGTTCCAGATGCATCCGCCGCCTGAGCACTATTAGATGCAGATGTAGCACTTGTAGATGCTACTGTAGCAGAAGACTCTGCTTTCGTAGCGCTAGAGTCAGCCTTTGTAGCAGAGCTAGCCGCGGAAGAAGCTGCCGCTTTTGCAGAAGATAAAGAAGAAGAGATTTCAGCTTTTGCTGCATTATATCCAGCAGCAGTAGAGTTAGCTGTAGCAACAGCTGCAGTCGCTTTAGTTTCTGCATCAGTAGCCTTTGTTAAAGCACTAGATGCTACAGTAGCCGTACTTTCAACAGCTTGAACTACTGCATGTAGTTGAGATCCGTTAACTGCGTCTGTAGATGTAGCAGATACAGTACCTGCTGCTACATTTGTAATTGTACGTTTTTTACTAGCGGAGCCAATAGAAACAGTACCATTTGCAGTACCGCCTGCTAAGGTATAGCTTTTACCAGCAACAGTCATTGTACTTGTACTATTAGCTGCACTAGTTTCAGATTGTGCACCTAAAGCAACACTACCTTCATGATTTGCTTTTGCACCCCTACCTAATGCAGTACCTAAACCTACAGTAGAGGAGGCACCATCGCCAATAACAACACTAGTACCACCTGTTGCGGTAGCAGAATTACCAATTGCTACAGATGTATAGCCAGTAACATTAGCACCATAACCAATAGCTACAGTCCCTGTGTTACCAGCTTTAGAGTCATAACCAATAGCTATAGCCGCTGAATCAGAGGAAGTTGCATTTGTACCTACAGCGATAGAATTAGAAGACTTTGCTTGAGTGTTTTTACCTAATGCTACTGCACTCTCACCAGTACTTTGAGTATCAGAACCAATGGCAATTGCATTATTTTTATTAGCGACACCACCACTTGCAGCAAATGTATTTGCTCCTGTTGCAACACCGCCGCTCGTAGCAAATGCATTATCACCATTAGCCGCAGTACCACCTGTACCGCCTAAAGCAACGGCACTATTTCCTGTTGCACTAACCCAACCTAATGCAACTGCACCTTGACCATCAGCAGAACCACCACCAATAGCAACAGAAGAAGATCCTTTAGCATTGCTATGTGCACCAACAGCAACAGTTGCAACGTTACCGTTAGCACTAGTTACATCACCATTTTTCAAACCAATAGCTAAACCTTGTGTACTATGAAAAGCAACACCTGAACTGCCATCGCTGAATCCAGCTCGATTCCCGCTACCATTAACAGCATGTACATCATGTACAGCAGTAGTCATAGCCAATGTCGCCAAAATACTAGCTACTACAATTTTCTTTTTCCCTGTAGTATTTTTAGCCATTTCAGATACAACTACGTAACATTGTTTAGATTTGCTCCAAATAACTTTAAAAATCTTATTCATACTAACGTTCTACTCCTAATTTTTCTATTAACATTTGATATGTTCTAATATTGTCATTATGTAACGGTGATAAAGAATCTATTAGTTCTTTATTCCGTTTTACATGTGTTTCAAAATCAGTATCATAGCTTTTAATTGCATTGATCAACTGACGTGCCCCATCATAAGCATCGAATTCTTCGTAGTAATAACCGATGTGCTTAGCTTTCAGCATCGGAGAGTTATGTACCAATGGATAGTTGCCATATAGCGCCTCATAGTACACGTAATTCAATGCATTTTCCCACTGAAAGGACAGAACCACATCTGTATACTCAGCCAAAAAGTTTGGTGTAATATGACGCGTCTCCACAGTCATAACCGTATCTTTTACAGCACTTGTATAGCCAATGTAGTTAAAGATAGCATCTTCATCCTTTTTGTCATATGTATTGCATAGATAGATATGTTTTACCAGTTCAGGATGATGGCGATACGCTTCTTCACCAATTAAGATAGGAGTCATGCAGTTTTTTAGAACCGATATATTAGGCTCTAACACCGATACACGGGCACCATTCTTTGTGATACGCTCTCGTTCATATCCAAAGGGATGTTTCTCTTTCAGGGCCTCAGTCTTATCGTCTAAGAAAATGGGGTGCCATAAGTGAGGTGCCTCATAAACAGGGGCTTTCGTCATAATTTCCAAATAACAACGATTGGTTTTAATGTGCTGTGGAATCATCCATATAGCATCATATTTTGTGCCGTTGAAAGCACGGGCCCCCGGTTTATCGTGGACCATTTTTTCCATATCTGAGATAAAGTCATTACCCATTCGGTAAGAAACGATCTTAGCGCCCCGTTTCCGATACTCTTTTTCTATATGCGGCTCTAAGGTCAATGTACCTTCAATTAGAATATCTGTCTTATCTACCACTTCGTCTGTGTGAAAGACGTCTACCCCCATCAAATCTAATTGCAAGTTATCAGAGATATTCGCTTTGTCATTCCCCCAGAAAACAAAATAAACAGATTCGACGCCGTCAATCTGTTCTAAGCATTGTTTTAAGAAGTACATATTCTGACCGGCACCATTAGACCAAATATGGTTATATGATTTTCCCCAGAAAAAAGTAATTCCTATATTGATGATAATCCCCCTCTCATATGTTATTTCTCAAACTATTTAATTATTCATTGTAAACAATTATATCATCTTATTTTCATTCGGAATAATTCCATTTCGACATCTCTCAATGCGTTATAAATATGCATAAACAAAGGTTTTCTAGTACTTCTCGATTATTTAAATTCAATTTTCAATATTACACTTAGAGTAATTTATTTTATAGTTTTGTAACATTTTTCATTGTTAACTCATGCAATATATAGCTAAACTTTCACAAATTGTACAAATATATCGATTTATGTTAAACTATATAAATATAAATAAATTTTAAAATTATAAACTATTATTTCAATTCTAGTTCGGAGAGTACTTCATGAAATCATCTAGGAAATGTAAGGTCACTGCCGCATTTTTCGCAGCAGCAGCGTTGGGTGGTGTTGCCCACGCAGCCCCTACCCTCAACATGAATGATTTAGTAGGTTCGAACACTACCGCTGAATCAACGACTCAAGCTACTACGAATGTAGCGGTACCAGTCGTACGACCTGTAGTAACCCAACCTACCCCACCAATTACGCAAACAACAGTTGTTACTCAACAGCAAGCACCCGTAAGACCTGTACAGGTACAACAGACGGTGCCAATGCAAACACAACCGTTGATGCAAGCCCAAACAGTTCGACAACAAACTGTAACTACCCAAGCGCCTCCAAAGGCAACACCTTTGATCCCTCGCGTACGTCCAGTACCAGTAACAGATACTGCAAAAGCTTTATCTCAGCAGCATATGGCGGTTTCTCAACCACAATACGTTGTTAATAAACAAACTAATACGGTTATGGAACCAACATTGGCTATGCATAGCTTGATGAATGTACAACGGAAAACAGAACCTGTTACTGTACAAAAACAAGTGGATGGCAAGCAACAAATTCAAACTACACAAGTACAACGTACGCCTGTAGTTGTGCAAGAGCAATCTACTATGCCGCTAACAGTTGCTAATACAACAACGACTAAATCCGTAGTAGCTAAACAAAAATTGACTATCCGCGATATTCAACGTGCAGAACGTGAAAGAATCGCTCAATTAGAAGCAGAAGAAGCAGCAAAACAAAGTGGCGTGGTGCAAGTTGATCAACAAATGGCTGCCCAAAAACAAGCCGAGGCTCAACGACAAGCAGCAATTCTTGCTGAACAACAACGTCAAATGGCGTTGCAAGCGGAGCAACAACGTATTGCCCAACAACAAGCCGAAGCTCAACGTCAAGCAGCGTTGCAAGCAGAACAGCAACGTATTGCTCAACTACAAGCCGAAGCGCAACGTCAAGCGGCAATGCAAGCAGAACAGCAACGTATTGCTCAACAACAAGCTGAGGCTCAACGTCAGGCGGCAATGCAAGCCGAGCAACAACGTATCGCAGCCGAACAAGCTGAGGCGCAACGTCAAGCAGCTTTAAAAGCAGAGCAAGAACGTATTGCCGCTCAACAAGCTGAACAACAACGTATCGCTGCTGAACAAGCTGAGGCGCAACGCCAAGCGGCTTTAAAAGCTGAACGCGAGCGAATCCTTGCTCAACAAGCTGAGGAAGAACGTTTAGCTGCTGAAGAAGCTGCGCGTCAACGTGCAGAAGCGGCTGCTAAAGCCGAAGCTCAACGCCAAGCAGCTCTAAAAGCAGAACAAGATCGTATTGCGGCTGAGAAGGCTAAAGCTGAACGTGAAGCTGCTATTAAAGCAGAACAAGAACGTATCGCAGCCCAACAAGCAGAAATTGCAAGACAAGCTGCGATCAAAGAAGAACAGGAACGTTTAGCTGCTGAGCAATTAGCAAAAGAAGAAGCGGAAGCTGCTGCTAAAGCACAAGCTGAGGCTGAAGCAAAAGCTAAAGCCGAGGCAGAAGCTAAGGCTAAAGCACAAGCTGAAGCAGAGGCTAAACAAGCTCAAGAAAGCAAATTGCCTCAATCCTATGTAGATGCTCGTAATGAAGCATCCACTAAAGGATCTGCTGTAACAGAAGAGAAAGAGATTCTCTCCCAACCAATGGAACCACCATTGCAAGCCGATGCATCTGCAAAGATTAGCCTTGCCTTCGACGTGAAAAATTACGAATCCATGTCTACAACAGTAGATAATAAGGAAATCAAATATCGCGCCTTCGAATATATCCCTTACGTGGCTAATCCTATCGACATCGATCAACAGTACATGAACATTTATGTACCAGAAGAATACTTCAACAACGGTACTGTAAATGGCTATACTACACAAACAGCACCTATCTTCATGCCAAATGCAGTAGGTGGTTACATGCCAAGCCAAGCTATGACAGCAAAAGTTGAAAATGGCAAACCTAACAGTGTTGTATATGCATTGTCCCGTGGTTACGTAGTAGCTGCCCCAGCTACACGCGGTCGTACAAACAAAGCATCTGATGGCAACTTCATCGGTAAAGCCCCTGCTGTAATCGTTGACTTGCAAGCAGCTACAGCTTACTTACATGCCAACGATTCCGCTATGCCAGGTAATGCAAACCGCATTATCACAAATGGTACAAGCGCTGGCGGTGCGGTATCCTTGTTACAAGGCGCTGCGGGTAACAGTTCCGACTTCCAACCGTATTTACAAGCATTAGGCGCGGCTACAGCGGCAACGAATGTATACGCAGTTTCTGCGTACTGCCCTATCACTAACCTTGATGCGGCAGATATGGCTTATGAATGGAGCTATAAAGGTATTACCTCCTTCAACAAAGTAACGATGGGTCAAGGCGAATTGCCTCAAGCTAATGTAGGTGGTAACGCTGCTCCACCGCAACGCACAATACAACGTGTAAACTTGAATGCTGATGATATAGCATACTCCAACTTACTAAGTGAACACTTCCCTGAATACGTAAATAATTTACAATTACATGACTCCATGGGGCGTGTCTTAAAATTAGATAAGAATGGTAATGGTACTTTCAAAAATTATGTGAAAGCGTTTATTATTGATGCAGCTAATAAAGCACAAGCTAAAGGTACTGATTTATCTAAACATACATACCTTGTAAGAGATAATAAAACCGGAGCTATTAAAGATATTAACTGGGAAGCTTACAACCAATTTGTAAGCCGTTCTAAAGCACCAGGTGCATTCGACTCCCGTTCTAATGACTCTGGCGAGAACAACTTATTCGGTACAAGTACAACAGATAACAATCACTTTACAATTACTGCAGCTTTACACGATACAACATCTAATCCAGAGACATATGTACAAAATGCTAAGGTCGTTACTATGATGAACCCAATGAACTATCTCGGTTCTCCAGCAGCGACAAATGCACATTTCTATCGTATCCGCTACGGTACAGCTGATAGCAATACATCTGTTGCAATTCCATTGATCGTTGGCACCCGTGCTCAAAACCTTGGGTATAAAGTAGATATGTCTACACCATTTGATGTAGACCATTCTGGTGACTACGATCTAGATGAATTATTCAACTGGATGGACAATATCGTTAAAAACGGTAGATAATTACAATTAAATACTTACCATAACATAAAAGGAGCTACCTAGTAGCTCCTTTTACATTATGCCAATTTTCTTTATGTCAAATTAAGTATCCCTAAAATAAACTTTTGCTGTGTAAAGCCAAAAAAAGCCCCTCTAACGAGGGGCTCTGCTATATTAGGAAAGCATATTCACTGCTTTCACCAATCATATTCTATTACACTTCAGGGAATAAAGCCGTAGACAAGTAGCGTTCGCCTGTATCAGGAAGAATTACTACAATGTTTTTACCTTTATTTTCAGGGCGTTTTGCCAATTCTTGAGCGGCCCAAAGAGCTGCACCAGAGGAAATACCTACCAATACGCCTTCTGTATGACCAAAGGCTTGAGATGTAGCGAATGCATCTTCGTTAGTTACTTGGATTACTTCATCGTAAATGTTAGTATCCAAAGTATCAGGAATGAAGCCAGCGCCTAAGCCTTGAATTTTATGAGGGCCTGGTTTGCCGTTAGACAATACTGGGGAATCAGTTGGTTCCACAGCCACAACTTTAACATCAGGATTTTGTTCTTTTAAATAACGACCTGCACCTGTTAAAGTACCACCTGTACCAACACCTGCTACATAGATATCTACTGCACCATCTGTATCTTGCCAGATTTCAGGACCAGTTGTTTTGTAGTGAATTGCTGGATTTGCTTGGTTTACGAACTGACCTGCTTCGATAGCACCAGCAGTAGCAGTTACGATTTCTTTAGCCTTTGCAATAGCGCCTTTCATACCAAGAGAGCCATCAGTCAACACAAGTTGAGCACCATAGCCAAGCATCAATTTGCGGCGTTCGATGGACATTGTTTCAGGCATTACAATAACTACTTTATAGCCAAGAGCTGCACCAACAGCAGATAAGCCAATACCTGTGTTACCAGATGTAGCTTCTACAATTGTGCCACCAGGTTGTAATTCACCAGATTCAACAGCTGCTTGAATGATCGCTGCTGCGATACGGTCTTTAACAGAACCACCTGGGTTGAAGTATTCCAATTTAGCGAAGATATTAGCATCTGCGCCATATTTTTTGCCAAAGCGTGTAGCCGCCAATAAAGGTGTTTTACCAATTAGTTCAACGAAAGATTTTGCAATATTAGACATAATAGTCACTCCTTATTAAATAGAACCATCCCAATTGTCATATTTTGTATCAAGCTTAGCGTAAGTTCCGTCAATTACATCTTGAAGAGTTACGTTTGCTAAATAATCATGAATATAGTTTTGTAAGCCTGCCCAGAAACCAACAGTGCGTTCGTTGATTACCGTATCAGTACTCACCCCTTCATCAAGGGTGGAAATGATAGCCATAGACTCCTCTGTAGCAAGCAAAATTTCAATAATTGTGTACTCTTTAGGGCTTTTAGATAATCGATAGCCGCCGTATTTACCACGAATGCTATCCACTAGGTTTGCAGCACCCAAACGAGCTACGATACCTTCTAGGTATTTTTCAGAAATGCCTTGTCGCTCTGCCACAGATCGCAAAGATACTGGTTTGTCTTGACCTTGCTCTGCTAAATCGATGAGAACCATCAATGCATAACGACCCTTTGTGGAAATCCTCATATATCTTGCCTCTCTTTGTAAAAGTTAGTGCGCTAACACACCCCATGTTATAAAGCACTTGTTATACTATATTTATAAAACCTTGTATATCACTAGGAATTAATTTCATTATAGACTAGTCAATTCAAAAAAGCAAGAACTTATTTCCTACTTTTATAAAGGGATATAAATAACACAAAAGGACCAGCCCGAAGGCCAGTCCTTTTGCGTATAGTTTGTAGTTTGTTATATGAGGTTTACCATGATGAATTGGAGAGGGTTCATCTGGTATTGGGACTTACCGTATCGTCAGGAAAACGATGCGCGCCCGTGTTTATGTCATTTGAGGAGTTGTCTAGATTACTCTAGCATTTAAGTATAAGTTTCTTAATTAGATTTTACCTACAAGATCAAGACCTGGTTTCAAAGTGTCTTTACCTGGTTTCCAACGTGCAGGGCACACTTGGTCGCCATGTTTAGCTACGAATTGAGCAGCTTGTACTTTACGAACCAATTCTTCAGCGGAACGACCGATACCCATATCATGGATTTCAGCTGTACGTACGAAGCCTTCTGGATCTACTACGAATGTACCACGGTAAGCCATAGCAGATTCTTCTTGGAATACATCGAAGAAATCAGCCAATTCATGTTTTTTATCAGCTAACATGTAGTACTCGATTTTGTTAATGCTTGGAGAAGCATCAGACCATGCTTTGTGAACGAATTCGGAGTCAACAGATACGGAGTAAACTTCGCAACCCAATTCTTTCAACTCTGCATAGGAGTTTTGTACGTCTTCCAATTCAGTAGGGCATACGAATGTGAAATCTGCTGGATAGAATACGAATACAGACCATTTACCCAACACGTCTGCAGTGCTTACTTTTACCAATTCAGGTTTTTTGAAAGCATCAAGTGTAAATTCAGGAAGTTGTTTACCAATAATAGACATGTTATGTCCTCCTTGTGTGAGTTTCAAATTGTAATGATTATATTTGTATTGGTGCACTTAACACCATCGGTATATCTATCTTTGTCTATATAATAACAAATATCATTCAATATTGCAAGTGTTATTTTTAAATTTATCGATATATTTTTCCAATATTTTTCGATATGAATAAAAAAAGAAGGAAGATGCTCATTTCTGAGCATCTTCCTTCTTTTTACGTACTACAACAGACTTACTGTACACGGTAGAGTGATCAAAAGCGATTAAACCCGCTATATTAGCAAGCCCTCTCCGTGCTATGTGACCTGTTGTAGATTGTTCTTTTCCCGATTTACCATATACAAACTGCTCTAGTTTGAGTGCAGCTAATATAAATATACCGATAATAGATAAAATAGAACCCATCGCTCTACTCTATTTCTTGAGTTCTAAGATTGCGTCTACTAAACCGCGGAATAATGGATGTGCATTATTTGGACGGGATTTAAGTTCTGGATGCGCTTGTGTACCGATGAAGAATGGATGATTTTTCACTTCCACACTTTCCACAAGACGACCATCTGGAGATGTACCAGAGATAACAAGACCAGCATCAGTCAATTGTTGACGGTATTCGTTATTGAATTCATAACGGTGACGATGGCGTTCATAGATAAGGTCTTCCCCATAGGCTTCACGAGTTTTTGTACCCGCTTCCACTTTACATGGGTAAATGCCAAGGCGCATTGTGCCGCCTTTTTTATCTACGTCAATTTGGTCACTCATTAAGTCGATTACTTTATATTTAGCACTTTCATCGAATTCACTAGAAGTAGCACCTTCCATACCGCATACGTTACGAGCAAATTCCATTACTGCACATTGCATACCAAGGCATAAGCCCAAGAATGGAATATTGTTTTCACGAACGTATTGAATTGTGCGGATTTTACCTTCTACACCACGAGAGCCAAATCCACCAGGTACTACGATACCGTCGATTCCTTCATAGAGATCTTTTGGATCAACAGATAGATCATCAAGTTCTTCGGAGTCAATCCAACGAATATGTACCTTAGTATCGGTTTCAATACCAGCATGGCTCAATGCTTCTGCTACAGAAAGGTAGGCATCATGTAAAGCTACGTATTTACCAACGATAGCCACTGTAATATCTTTGCTTGGGTTCAAGATTTTGTGAACCATTTCTTCCCATGCAGTCATATCGCAAGGACGTTCTTCAAGGCCTAATTTTTTGATAACGATGTCATCAAGACCTTGGTCTTGCATCATCAAAGGTACTTCATAGATGGAGCTGCAAGTTCGGTTTTCAATAACTGCTTCTGGTTCTACGTCACAGAACAAAGCAAGTTTTTCTTTCATTTCATCAGAAATATGTTTTTCACTACGACATACCAAGATATCTGGTTGAATACCGATGCTGCGCAATTCTTTTACGCTATGTTGTGTAGGTTTTGTTTTTAACTCGCCTGCTGCACTGATATATGGTACCAATGTAACGTGAATGTACAGCACGTCATTACGACCTACTTCTTTTTTCACTTGTCGGATAGCTTCCATGAACGGCAAGCTTTCAATATCGCCTACTGTACCGCCGATTTCAGTGATAACTACATCAGCATTATCCTCTTTACCTACACGGTATACATTTTGTTTAATTTCATTTGTAATATGTGGAATTACTTGTACAGTGCTACCCAAGTAGTCACCTTTACGTTCTTTGTTAATTACAGACCAGTACACTTTACCAGCTGTAATGTTAGAACGTTTACTAAGGTTAATATCAATGAAGCGTTCATAATGGCCTAAATCAAGGTCAGTTTCAGCGCCGTCATCTGTTACGAATACTTCACCATGTTGGTAAGGGCTCATCGTGCCAGGGTCAATATTAATATATGGATCAAATTTTTGAATCGTTACATTGAAACCGCGGTTTTTAAGCAAGCGACCCAAAGATGCTGCAGTAATCCCTTTACCAAGAGAAGAAACAACGCCGCCAGTTACGAAAATATACTTAGTTGCCATGATGC
>OGGO01001460.1_pt1 | contig 11497 bp, 6 predicted proteins | sample 1571231 | NCBI WGS metagenome assembly OGGO01 (sample SAMEA2582036, study PRJEB24529) | metagenome | biome: Human gut stool | place: China | collected 2011 | reverse complement strand
AATCGCTACATTACGAAGATTTTCGCGAATCATAAGATCCTCCCTTTAATTCCTTCAGTATATTCTATATCACATAGCGCTTGTAAAAGTAGCTATGTAGGTATATTCCCAAAATTGGCAACAGTTAATTATAACGCAGTCTATAGAAAAAAGTCAAAGAAGTACAGGATTTCCAATCATGGCAATTTCTACATTTGATTATACTTTTGAGTCATCTTAAGACTAAATTTGCTGTATAAAGATATGACAACAAAAAAGATTCCTTATGATACCTTGCTTCAAATCAGATAAGAGCAAAGGCACATAAGAAATCTTTTAATTACTATTTAGTTATCTTCCCCAATCATGCGTACTTCTGGCTCTAGATGTACACCATGTTGGTCATATACGCGTTTTTGTACTTCTTTGATTAGGTCAAGCACATCTTTAGCTTTAGCGTTGTCAGTGTTGATAACAAAGCCAGCATGCTTTTGAGATACTTGTGCATCACCAACAGATAATCCTTTAAGACCTGTTTGTTCAATCAAAGTACCTGCAAAATACCCTGGTGGGCGTTTAAAGGTTGAACCTGCGCTAGCATACTCTAAAGGTTGTTTAGATTCGCGTTTTTCTGTGAGCTCATCCATGCGAGCCTTAATAGCATCCTTATCGCCAGGTTGTAACGTCATAACAACCTCCCCAATAACCTCATGGTTATCGTGGAATACGCTATGACGATATCCGAAATCTAAGTGAGATGCATCGTATTCTTTAATATTGCCCTCAAAATCTACGGCACGTACTGTAGTGACTACATTGCTCATTTCCCCGTCATAAGCACCTGCATTCATAAATACAGCACCACCGAGTGTACCTGGAATGCCAATGGCAAATTCAAGGCCAGATAGTCCGTTTTCCCAAGCGAATTCAGAGGCATCCTTTAACATATAACCAGAACCAATGCATAATACATTATCATTGCAATCCATGATTTGAGTCATATGTCGAACCGATACGACAGCACCGCGAATACCACCGTCTTTCACCAAAATATTGGAGCCGCCACCAATAATAGTTACAGGCACTTGTAATTCGTGAATGGTGCGTAGCGTAAAGCTCAACTCATCCATTGTCGTAGGTTCAATAAATAAATCAGCAGGGCCACCAATTTTAAATGTCGTATGATGACAAAGCAGCTCCTGTTCTCGTACACGTGTACTAGGTAATTTCTCTAATAAGGCTTCTTTTAAGGCCTTAATGTTTTGGTTGTTGTTGTTCGCCATGATCTAACACTTTCATCCCCTCAGTGATTGGTTCGCTAATGATTTTATAGATATCATTAGAAATCTGGCTCCAACGCATTTGCGCTTGCAAATAAGAAGTTGCTGCAGCATTTTCTTGAATTTGAGGCATCAATTCCTCTTGTTTCTTTTGCAATTCATCAGCTTCTGGAGCACCGGACAACTTAGCGTATTCCCATTGCATTTGTTGTGCCATAAATGTGCGTACCAAAGCCGTTGCTACTGCATCAGCCTTCACTGCTTCTTGAGCAGCCATTAACTCTTTGTACTCTTCGGATTCACGCATAGCGTGAGCTAAATCATGAGCTTTATCGTAGTTCATAATATCCTCCTCTAACAACACCATACGAAACACTACCGGTCATAGAGATTTGGTAGGTTCTTTAACACATACTTATACTATAGCCCTTTATAGTGAAAGTATAATTATTTAGGTTGAATCCAGTTTCCTTCCGCTTTAAGATCTGGATAATCAAGTTGACGCATCCCTTCATAGGCTATGATAGCCACTGCATTAGACAGGTTCAAAGAACGAGCTTCATCGACCATTGGTATGCGAATACAAGTATCCTCTTTGCCTTCTAAAAGACTTTCAGGCAAGCCTCTTGATTCAGGACCAAATACGAGCATATCCCCGATTTCATAGTTGACCTCAGAGTGTGTGTGCTTAGCCTTTGTCGTAGCATAGAAATATCTACGATCTGGATATTTCTCATATAACTCTTGAATATTCTCATGCACTTGCACATCTACTAAATGCCAGTAGTCAAGACCAGCTCGTTTTACATGCTTATCATCGATGGAAAAGCCAAGCGGTTTGATAAGGTGCAAAGTCATGTGATTGGCGGCGCATAAACGCGCTATATTTCCCGTATTGCCAGGGATTTCTGGCTCATAAAGTACTATTTCCAATTAATACCTCTATTCTCTTCATAAGCAAAGAATAATTTGATTTTCTTCATTTATTATAGCATTGGACGCAAACGACCTCTTAATAAAATTAATTTTTCTTGAGTAAAGCATGTAGGTCTAATAAATGTTTCATGTTTATCAGTTTCACCAAAAATGACTTTAACATACTTTTGAGCCTTGTCAACAGTATAAATTGCCCCTACACCATACCTAGCATTATATACCATTGCACCTACTTTAATCATATTATTATTAAAAAAGTTCTTTTGTCTTCCACTTGCTTTTCTCTGACCTTCAGCAAGAAAATCAGCATACTCAAGTTTAGTAATATAACCCAAGTCACCAAAGACATATATATCTTTATCAGCCCAATCTTCTGAATACATTATAGACTCTTGATTACCTGATACCGGTTTATTATTAACTAGACCTTCATGATCTGACTCAAACTCTCCACTTGATTCGATTACTTCTGCTGGCTTATTGAAATTATTAAAGTTACTACTTTTAGCTTCTGTAACATTACTATTAAGTATTTTTTGTTTAATAGAATAAAAATCAGGTCTTAAGGTCTCGGAAAGCCCATCACCATCATTACTCCGACTTTCAATAACCACTTTGTTAGATTCAAAGAGACTAGGAGTTTCAAAATCCTTATCTTTGTTATACTCTGAATCTAAAATAAATTCATTATTATCAGTTTCAGCTTCTTCAAATAATTTTCTTTGAGCTACTTCATGCTTGTGTTCCAATTGATGAATAGAACATAATTTTGTAGCCTCTTGTTTTATAGTATCGACCACAGTATCAGTAAGAAGATGACCACCTTCAACCTTCTCAGAATAAAATCCCATTGATTTCAGACGATTATCAAGAGCCTGTAATGTTTCATTTTTAGATTTATAATATTCACTGCCCCTGATACGTATAAAATTCCAACCGATTCTCTCTAATATAGTTTGTCTTTCTAAATCTCTTCTTATTTGCTCTTCCGTACTATGATATGCTTCTCCATCACATTCGATAGCAATCTTTTTATTATCATATTCAACAATCATGTCCAATCGATAATTACCAACAGGATATTGTTGCTTAATACTATATCCTTGATCTATCAAATATGTAGCAACATCACATTCAAAAGGAGACTCTGACAAACTATTGACTTCGTCTTTTAAAAACTCTATATTGCCGTAGTTTTCGCAATAGTATAACAAGTTTTTACGAATATCATCATCTCTTAATGAATCTGGATGCATAGAATAAATTACCCAAATCTGATTTTTAGCACGACTAACCGCAACATTAAAACGCTGTCTAAATGTAATGTTAGAATTATCAATTTTTCTTAAAAATTCATTATCAGAATCTAACTGTTTTGCATCCACTAAGGATAAGAATATTACATCTCTCTCATCACCTTGAAACTGAGCTGCATCACCACAAATCAAACTATGCTTCTCTATATCTGCAGGATCACATCGTTCTGTAATAAGATTATATATATATTCACTCTGTTCATTTCCTAATAAAGAAATAACACCAAAACTCAATCCATCATAATATGAATTATTAAAACAAGCCTCTATAGCGGATACAATATACTCAGCTTCATGCTTATTAATTTTACTATTACCCGCTCTAAAACCATCTACGTATATAGGAACTATAGGCGTTTTTAATGGCGAAATACTATCATCACGTAATGGAATAATCTTATTATCATAATAATATTTATTGGAATAGTTGATAATAGCTGAAACACATCTGAAATGCTCTTTTAACAGCACTTGACGTGATAATGGTCTAACAAATTCATATAAAGATGTTTTGAAATCAAATAGTACTCTATTTGGAAAAGAACTTAAATAGTTATTTTGTAACGAGTGTATTTCTTCATCTTTAATTTTCACAATACCGGAAGGACTAACTTGTTTATCATCGCCAACAACAATTACTTTATCGCCCAATGCTAAAATCGGTAACGCATTTATATCAGCTTGGCTGGCTTCATCTACAATAATTAAATCAAAATTCATACTTGAAGGATTAATGGAATTGTAAATTTTATTAATAGGCATTATCCAGCAAGGAATCGCATCTTTTGCTATAGATAATTGTTCCATAGCTTGCTTCCTGTACATTGGTGCACTTTTCCCTGTACCCTTGCCAATCTTTCTAATTAGTGTTACCCAAGATGCCAACGCAGTATGTACATCTTTATTATCAGCAGTCGTACATGCACGTTCATACCAAGATTTTTTTACTACAATTTGTTTCGCTAAATTAAGTAACAATTCTGAAAGCTTTTTAATTCGATTTAACAAAGATTCATAGTCATCACTAAAGTTTTCATGATATGAAATTTCACATTGTTTTGCAAACCAAATACTTTGCATCTCTTCATATGACTTAAAGTTTAAAGCGGTATTTTCCCTAATGAAGTTAGACCATTCAGGTACAATTCTATCTAAATCATCGAGTATACGATCATATTCCTCACGCTTGTTAGTATTTGCTATTGCATAAACAAGTGTATCATACCAAGTTCTATATTTATTAAAATCATTTTTCTCATAAGATGAGAAAATAGATTTAGAAATTTGATTATCAGCTTTTCTAACAAGATCAGATAATTGTTTCTCAAACTTAATTTTATTAGTTTTCCAAGTTACAAAGTTTTTATTACATAAGTCATCAAAACAAAAAATTGCTTTCTCTAGTTTCTCTAAATTATTAATTAAATTTTTCACCCTTGTAGCCGGTGTCGTTAAAATATTATCCTTTATCGAAAGTCTAATTCCATAACTATTGAATAATTCAACGACAGGGATAACCGAAAGCGGATACCACGATTTAGCCACTTCTATCTCACTTAGAACATGCTCCTTGCACCACAATGCAATATTTCTACCTTTAGTATAAGAAAGAATTGATAAAAATGAGTACTTTTCAATATACTTCCCGACCATATCATCCCATAACGATGCAAATGATTCTTTCCAGGACATATAGTCTATTAAACAGTAGAGCTGCTTGCACTCATCAACCGAAGAAATCGATTGATCTTTTATTCTAATACGAGCACACTCTGTTTCGACGTTAATTGATTTTAAAAGTCGGGAAATAAAACTAGGCGGATTAGTAATTAAATTTTCAACATGCGAAACAATGTTTCTAGACTCTATTGATATAGGTTCATTATCAACAGAAATATCTTCTAAGCTAAGTCCTGTTTCATAATATGCATTATAAAGAACCATGCCTTTTTCAATGCTAGCGTATAATTTATGCCATTGATTAGTATCCTCAGTGCCAGATAATGCATCGCCTGCTAATTCTATCCAATACGGATCCGTCAACACAACTCTATTCTGTATAATATTCTTTAATTCAGATATTAAATCAGATGTCACTAATTTACTATCAAACTGGAGTTCCAAAGATTGCTCATTGAAATTACTAGATACTGCATTCTCTAATATATCATTTAATACATTACATATGGATTCTAATTCATTATCAATAGATTTCTTTAATTTGTAATTACTTTCTAAAGAATCTACAACAGGAATATCTTCAATTTTGATATCTGATTTTTGTAATAATAAATGGGATTCCTCTAACGTTGGACGTATTTTACTAATATATTCAACTAAAAATTTATAATCTATATCACTTAACGGAAAGGTCAACTGTGGATTGATATAATTCCAAAATGAATAGTCACTTGTTGATATATTGAGTATAGTCTCCACAACATTTTTAATAGGAACAGGTTTATTTTGAATGCTTAAATGTCTATTTTCTTTGCACTTAATAGAGAATAGCTTCTTTCGATAACTTTCTAGTTCAGTATAAGTATGCTCATATTCATTGACCAAATTTTTTATTTGTACACGATAATGTTCAGAATTGTACTGCTGTAATTGTTCTGATATAACCTCTATAGCTTTAGAGATTTCTGTTTCACTTTGATCTAATAATGGCACGCACAATGGTCTAATTTCTTTAGGTAACTTATCCCTTAAAACACCTAACGCTTTACTAGTAGAGCTAGTAACTAAAATAGTTTTACCTTTCGATAAATAATGACCTATCAAGTTGGCAATTGTATGCGTTTTACCAGTCCCAGGAGGGCCTTGAACAACTACGGATTTATTATGATCAATATAATCAACAATTTCTAATTGAGCACGATTAGCAGGTTTAGTAAAAAATACATTGGAAGACTGTCCATTTATTGCCCCCCAGTCTGAACGTATTTCAATATCTTCAGAATTAGCAGATTGATTTTCCCCTACTACGACATCTATTAAATCACCTGATAATATGTTTTGTTCTAAACTCTCCTCTACTTTATTGAGGAAGCCTAGATTACTTGTATTCACATCTCTAAGTACTAATATCGGTTCTAATACGATATACAGCTCCATATTAGTATATTCAACTACATCACTCCATGTAGAAAAAACTTTAATATTAGGATTTAATAATCGACAATTATTGGTAATAATAGTATCTAAACTACTATCCCCCACTACAAAATCCATCAATTCAGCTTCTTGCTTAAAGGATACAAGATTACTCCAATCTAGAGATAACAAATCATCATGTTTACTATAGGATAGTTCTTCAGAAAATTTAACACTATTACTAGGACAATATACTTGAATCGAGTTTTTTTCTGGAATGTAACGTATACGAGCCTTTGTATAAATTAGAGGATAATTAATAGATTTATTTAGATTATTTATTACTGCGTTCCCAAGAATAAACTCAATCCTATCAGGATCACTTTGTATTGCATTATTAATTTGTTGTAGTTTTGAAAAAAGTAGATCAATCTTACATAAATAAGAATCTTCCTCCACCCAACGATTCCTTAACCCAATCCATTTATCAACTCGATTAACATCAACTTCATCACCAGCTTCATGTATTAATGATACCAATTTATTTGCTGTTATCACTGTACGACTAGAATTCCAGTTTTCTACAAGGTAAGACTTCAACTCAGCAGGAGGCTCTGGACAGGGTATTCTATTAACCTTAAATACCTCAAGTATAATCTTACATTCTTCATCATCAATGACCTCTGTTTCTAATTCATCAAAATTAGAAACATTTAATTTGTTATATATATATTTCCCTGCTTCTGGCACATCATTGACTGATATAGACTTTAAACAATCATTGATAGATAGTTTTAAATCTTTATTTTTAGTTGCTTCTAAAGCTTTAATAAACTCAATTAATTGTATAGCTTTTCTACTAACTTCATGATTACTTGTATCAAAAGTAACATTCATAGTTTGCCTCTCCCCAATAAAGTTTAACTAAGAAATACTATCACCTTATACTCTTATAAAATGTCCACTTTTACCGCCTTCTTTTTCTACGAGGTATGTAGGGCCCATAATCATCCCTTTATCGATGGCCTTACACATATCGTATACGGTGAGTAAGCCCACTTGAACAGCTGTGAGGGCCTCCATTTCAACGCCTGTTTTACCAGTTGTTTTAACGATGGCACTCACCTTAACGGCCTTGTTATGATTTTCATCGGTACAAGCCGGGCTTTCACCATCTACTAAGGTACAGTGAACCTCAACCTTAGTCAATGCCAACGGATGGCATAGGGGAATGAGATTGCTCGTTTGTTTAGCCGCCATAATAGCAGCTAGTTGCGCTACACTAAGGACATCGCCCTTTTTCATAGTGCCCGCTGCGATACGCTCATAAATAGCATCGTTGATGGCAATAAAACCTTCAGCCACAGCTGTGCGAGATGTAATATCCTTATCGGACACATCTACCATCCAGGCATTACCATCTTGATCAAAATGTGTTAAATCCATACTATATCCTTACTAATTATGCATAAATTATCATCCATAGTTTTATTTTCATTAGTTATATTATACAATAGAATTAACAATTGTATGTATAAGGAAGGAAGTGTTCCTATGAAAACAAAACTAACTTATTTCGGCCACGCTTGCTTTATGCTCACTCGCGGTGATGTATCCATGATTTTCGACCCATTCTTAACGGGCAACACATGGGACGTTGCTAAAAAAGAAGATATTAAATGCCAATACATCTTTGTTAGCCATGGTCATGACGACCATTATGGCGATACAGATTTCATCGCCAAAGAAAATGATGCCCTCGTTATCTCTACTGCAGAGGTAGCAGGTAAAGCAGCAGCTGCCGGTTGCCGTGCTCATGCTATGCATTTAGGTGGCAAATTCGACTTCGAATTCGGTTCTGTTCGCATGGTTCCTGCCTTCCACGGAGCAGGCGTCCCTGGCGGTCACGCAGCAGGTTGCATCGTAGACTTCTACGGTGATATTCTTTACTTCGCTGGCGATACAGCACTCTTTAGCGACATGAAATTATTGAATCGCTTTGGCGATATCGACTACGCATTGCTACCTATCGGTGATAACTTCACGATGGGCGTTGAAGATGCTGCGCTTGCCGCTTCTTATGTAAAAGCTCGCATCTCCATTCCTATTCACTACAAAACATGGCCTGTTATCGACCGTGAACCAGGTGTATTTACAAGCTTAGTTGAAGGTAAATACAATCAAACAGCTCTCATTATCGAGCCAGGTTCCTCTATCGAACTTAATAGCTAATCTAAAATACGACATAGAAATGACGCAATCCATTGGAATTGCGTCATTTTTTATTTTAGGTCTAAACCAAATCTAATGAAGTAAAGCGATTGCCCATTGGCCTAGAACTCTTGGTTTGCCATGGAGAAACCACCACGATTGGCCATGCGCACAAACTCATCAATATCTTGTGTTTCATCTACACCGACATAGCCTAGTTCTCGAACTAAACCATATGGATTGTGCAAAGATAATTGAGGGTTCTCACCTGTCAGAACCCAAAGTACTTTGTAGCCTTTTGGAGCTTCCCTGAGGCGCTCCTCCCCTTTGCCATCTGTAAAGTATACTAGTAAATCTACACGATTTTGATTAGCTAGAGAGAACACAGGCCCGAAAGCTGTGGCACCACGCACATCGAGGCGCGGTTTAACGTCCTTCACTGATTCCATCGTATAGGTACGGCGCACTTCGTTATCGCATTCCACTACGGTAATACGATGATTATAAGCATGCACAATTTGCAGTACTTGCTCTAAGGCATTGGTAAACTCTGCATCAGTTATACTGCCACTCATATCGAGGGCTACCCACACATTCGCCTTATGTTGGCGCAATGTACCGGATAATTCAAGGCGCTCTGGCTGACGACGATTGCGACGCATGGTCGTTTTTTTGTAACCGCTCGCTACCTTACCCATCAGTTTTTTAAGGTAAAAATACCAAGGCAAGGCTCGACGTGTCTTTTGGAACGTATCGATGAGACTTTTAACATAGCCTTCCATATCGCCTTTGGAGGCTTCATTGATATAGCGTTCAGTAATTTGGTCCATTGTATCTGTGTCAATGGAATCAGATTCATCCCAAATATCATGACTCGTTTGAGGATCAAACTCCATAGCTACCACCGTTTCTGCATTATCGATAGGTACAAAGAGATCTGGTTTTTCTTTCATGACCTTGTCGATAGCCTTCGCATAGTACTCAATGGTACGGAACCGTTTTAACAATAAACCAAAGCGCGCATTTACGTTGGCTACCGTTACCGCATCACGGTCCACATGTTCAAGATAGTCGTTTACTACCATATCCATGGCCATGTGAACTGCTGTTTTGTGAAAGCCTTGGCTCAATGCTTTCACCCGCATCAAGTGAGCCGAAATGATATGCAGAATTTCCCGCTTAATGCCATCCTTCATCACATCCGGTGGTTGGCGTAATAGGATAAAGGGATTTACATAGAGTACATAGCCACCTTGTTTTAGGTTAATACCAAAAGCACTGGTCATGTCAAAGCGAATGCGATGAGCCATTTGTAAATAGAAATAACCAAAGAATTGGTCCTCTTCAAGGAGTAAGCTATTTACATCATGCAAAATATTCCATAATCGTTGCTCAAAGGCAGGTGACATAACGGCTTGCTGCATGACGGCAAGATTTGTGCCTTCTACCTCTATATCTTCAAGAGCTCGACCAATAGTGCCAATATGACTGTCCGACATATTATGGTTCATCAAGTCAGCTGCTATCCGTTCAGGTGCCATACTATGATGTTGCTCTTCATAGCTATCTACATAGGCCTCATAGGTTGCATATATTTGCGTATATAAAGCCTCTGCTTCACGATGAATCCGCTCTCGTTTCGCATGCCAACGATCGAGAGCCTCAATGGCATCTGCATCATAAGAGCCAGTCTTTTCCCAACCATCAATGTGCGTCAGTAAGTCAGAGGCATCGCGAATATCGTCCTTATCTAAATTTCGTTGCATCATTCCACCTCCTTTTCGTTAAACATCAGATTATATTTATATCATGTTCTATATATTGGTTATTTTATAACTACTAATTCACTAAATTTCTTTATCCATATAGATAGCTTTATTTAGTTAACTATGAGGCAGAACTATTTCTGTGCATCAAAAAATGTATCTACAAAGAGGTCATCTTCAATCGCATAAGAGTATACGCGCTCATAGGTGTTGCGTAAATCTTTCATAACCGCTATGCGCAAATCACCTGGATATAACGTGAGGAATTCCACAAAGTGATGAATTTCCTCTGCATTACTATTGCGATTTAAACGATGCAACATATTTTTAGCCGCTACATATAGACGAGTTGGGCTTTCACCTTTAACCCGCTCAGCCATAGACATAATAGCACCTGGTTTTTGAACTGCTGCTAATACGTCATCAAAGGTAATAAGTGGTTCTTGATCGGACTCGATAAAGTTTACAAAAGCCTCCGCAATGAGTTTACCTACGTTACCACGGATAACATTCATAAATACATCGCGACTGTAAACATTACCTTCTTGGTTTTTATAAATCGTATACAGGCCAGATACGCGTTCAAAGGAACGAGGTGTAGCATCAATATCGTCTTCGTGGCGTTGATTTAAATATTCAGGATAAGAAGAAATGAATTCGATAACCTTTTCTTCAATGCCTGCACCGATTGCCCAGTCAATCCATTGCATGTAGTCCGCATTCATATAGAGCCATACAAAACGGTTTTGTTGGGCTGGATCCATATCAATAGTTTGGTAATCAAAGGAATCCTCCGGGTTCATAGCGGCGATAATACGCACTTGATCACTCAAGGAGAAACCATTGATTTCACGGTTCAAGATAAGGTTCATCAACTCTTGTTGCACCGCATGTTCCGCGCGGTTAATTTCGT
>OGGO01001459.1_pt1 | contig 11503 bp, 8 predicted proteins | sample 1571231 | NCBI WGS metagenome assembly OGGO01 (sample SAMEA2582036, study PRJEB24529) | metagenome | biome: Human gut stool | place: China | collected 2011 | reverse complement strand
TAGAACACCAGCCTTCCAAGCTGGATACGTGGGTTCGATTCCCATCACCCGCTTTTGTGTGCAATGAATGTGCTAAGAATGAATCTATTTCATTCTTAGCATTTTTTATTTTAGATAAACTTTATACTTTTTCCCTTTTAACCTGCTTCTTTCTATGTTATCCTATCATTATCGCGTTAGAAAAACGCACAGAATTACGGAGGTTTTTCCTATGGAAAAGAAAACAGCATTCAAAGATCTTTCCCACAAAGCAAAGGTGCAATATATCTGGGACTATTACCGCTGGCACATCATTGCTGCCATCTGTCTTGTGGCGTTTGTCATTTCCATGATCGTACATTATGCTGCCTATAGGGAAAGTGTTTTAGATATAGTGATGGTAAATACCCTGAATCCTTATGAAGAAAACGTTTCTTCCACAGATGAATTTTTTGAACAGGAAGGCTTTACAAAGAAAGAAGAAGTTACCGTAGATACCTCCATCACTTTTTCTGATGACGATAATTACTCCACAAACTACTACAGTAACCAGAAACTGACTTTAAAACTTTCTGTCGGTGGTGCCGACGTTCTTTTTGCACCGGAATTTGTGTTCCAGCAATACGCTGATGCCGGAAGTCTTATGCCTCTTACGGATTATTTAACAGCGGATGAATTAGAACAGTACAAAGATATGATTGTCTATGCAACAGATTCCGAAACCGGTGAGACACTCCCATGCGGTCTGGAACTGAACGACAACCAATGGCTTTCTGACTACGGTTACTACACCGGAACGGTCTGCTTCGGCATTGCATACGCAGCTGATAACAAAGAGAATGCCATTGATTTCTTCCATTATGTTATGAACTGAATACCTATTGATAAAAAAATCGTGCAAACACAATACGTTTTTGTTCGCACGATTTTTTATTTCAATTATGATTTACAATCTCCGTTACTCTAGTTTAAACCGTTTCACCTCAGTATCAAGCATATCTGCGATCTCATTGTTATGATCTGCCGCCTTCTGGATATCGCCAACACTTCCGGTAAGATCTGTGGACATTTCTGCCACATTCACAATGCCCTTTGCGCTCTCTTCGACAGCTGCACTGACTGCTGTCGTTGATTCTTTGATCTCATCCATGGCTTTCTGCAATTCGCCGGCAGCACTTGTGAAATCTTCCATAACGGCATTCATATCACCTGCATCTTTTCTGTAAAACTCACTCATTTCCACTAACTGCTGATAACCATCCACAGCAGTTATTCCCGCAAATTCGACCATATTTTCTGCCTCTTGTGCCAGACCATTCACAGCCTCAACTACCGCTGCGCTCACTTTTTGTATCTGTTCTGCTGCTTCTGCCGAATTGGCAGCAAGTTTTCCGATTTCATCTGCCACGACTGCAAATCCTTTTCCTGCCTCTCCTGCCCTTGCTGCCTCAATGCTCGCATTTAATGCCAACAGATTGGTCTGATCTGTAATCTCAATAATATTTGTCGTAAGCTGTGCTATCTCCTGCACCGCTTGGGACTGCTCGATCTTCTCATTCAATTTCTGTGCCATGTCGGCCACCTGCGTTGTAACCTCCTGCTGTCTGCTTAAGGCTTCTGTGCGGACACTGCCTGCCCGTCCGTTCATTTCACCGGAAGACTCTTTTCCATGCTCTGCACGTGCTACCATGTTTTCAATGGATGCATACACCTGTCCCACTGAGGTGCTGATCTGCTCCAGTGAAGCGTTTGTCTCCTCCATTGCCGCACTCATTTCCTCCATAGTTGCGGAAACATCTGTGATATTCACCTCAGCTGCTGCAAGGTTTTGTGCGATCTTTTGTGACGAACCATTTAAATGTTCTGAATTATCGGAGATTTTCAACATGATTCCCCGTATGTATTCCAATAAAGCATTGACATTCCCTGCAATGAGTTCCATCTCATCTCCACTGTGAATGTCCAGCTTCTGTGTCAGATCTCCCTCATTATGCACGATCTCATAAATCTTGTCGTCCACTTTCTGAAGACCTCTCGTGATCGTTGAAATAATGATACTAAGAGCCACTGCTGCCAGAATAATGCAGACCACACCGATCTTGACCACTCCCACAAGTGATGCCTCAAGCCGGGCAGTAATATCAGATGCATCATAATCGCACCCCAGAACTGCCACCACTTTTCCTGCGCTGTTTGTGATCGGCTTGTAGACTGTGATCAGATCTCCATCCTCCGTCTCATCAATATAATCCTGCACATATTCCTGTCCTTCAAATACAGATTTTAATTCCTCATAAGAGTCTTCAAAAGGATCCCCGAGATAACTTACATCCTCGGTTGCTTCCACATCTACTCCGTAATAAACATTCGTCCCATCGGCATATAAAGTATACAGATATGCGATCCCACAGCTGTCCTTCATATTTTTTAAAGCTGCCAGAACTCCTTTATATGCATCGCTTTCTTCTGCCCCCGGAACGATCTGCTCCACCTCGTCGCCATCTAACATACGAAGTGTCAGATCTGCCGCCATGTCTGCCTCCTGAACGCCCATCTCAACCATGCCGTCTTTGATATGTTTGTAAGAATTTACTCCCATAACCACACAGACAACGAGTACACATACACATACCGGGATCAGTATTTTAAATTTGATCCCCAGCTTTCTTGTTCTGACTTTCCGCTTCATCTATTGTTCCTCCAGATTTTCTCTTAAACACACGCATTTTCGCAATACCTGCATTTTCCGTCTTTGATATTACTATTATATACCAAAAAACCACAGATTCAAGTAAAAATCCCCGATAGATTCTCTCATATCGGGGATTTCTGCTATCCGGAAAAGTATTCTTTTTTACTCTAAGATCACGACCGAATACGCAGGTATGGTAAGCTGTTCTCCATCCAGAACGGCAGCTTCCGTTCCTGTCAGAAGCTCCCCGGCGATCTGCAATGGATATTTCCTGTCTTCCGTTGCTCCGAGAGCTGATTTTCCAAAATCGACCGTCTGTGCCTTCTCTGAAGTATTGAACACCAGCGTCAATTGTCCCTCATCACAGGTTTTCCGGATCACGCATACCGTATCATCCGAAATCCCCTCATCAAATGCGACCTTTCCTCTGGCGATCACCGGATACGCATTCCGCAATGCGATCGTCTGTTTCACAAAGTTATAGATGGAATTGCCATCGTTTTCCTGCTCCTTGAGACTTCCATATTTCATTTTGACATCGTCCATATCCTTTGGTCCGTCACACATACCCGTGGCATCGGCATCCGTCGACCAGTACATCGGAGCACGCTTATTTTCATCTTTCCCGGAGCCTTTCATACCGAGTTCTTCCCCATAGTATAAAAATGCACTTCCGGACATCAGAAGATTCATTGCATTTCCGAGCTTTGTCTGTGCTTCACTGTGATCGCCGGAATAATAACCTGCGCTCCGCGCCATATCATGATTGGTGTAAAACGGTGCGTCAATGTAAGTATCACTGTAGCTGCCATAAAGTTCCTGCGTATTGACAAGACCCTTTCCGTAAGCGGAAGCGCCATTGATTCCCTTTACAGTGTCTGCAATGATACCGTCCTTATCCGCAAAAGTAAAATCAAAGAAACTGTCCATGCCGCTCTGATAATATTTCGCATAGACACTGTAATCATTCCATGCCTCTCCGACCAGATATGCATCCTCTTTTTTGGATTTCACCATATCATTAAACCAGGTCAGGACTGCAATATTTTTATCATCTGCGCCCGAATAGAATTCCTTTACTGCATCCAGACGGAAACCATCCACTCCGAGATTCAGCCAGAACTGTACAATCTGTTCAAACTCTGTCTTTAACATCTCATTATCCCAGTTGAGATCCGGCATCTCGCTCCAGAACTGTCCTTCATAATACCAGTCTGTTCCCTCCACCGGATAATAACCGCCCAGTTTTTCTTTGGAAAAATTATAATAATCTACATAAGGGCACTCTGACGCATCTGGCTCTGCACCCTCCGGAAGGCTCTGGATATACTTGTACGCAGTCTGAAACCACTCATGCTGTGAGGATGTGTGGTTCATGACAAAATCAATGATCACATTGATTCCTCGCTTGTGGCATTCATCTACAAGTGTCGTAAAATCGTCCATCGTCCCGTACTCCGGATCGATTGCTTCATAATCCGTCACATCATACTTGTGATACGTCGTGGACGGCATGATCGGCATCAGCCAGATACCATTGCATCCCAGATCCGTGTCCGTCTCAGGATCACCGTCATTGATATAATCGAGATTTTCCGTCAGTCCTTTCAGATCACCGATTCCATCTCCGTCACTGTCATAAAAACTATAAACAAACACTTCATAATAAGTTCGGTAATTGTCATCAATCACATTCTCTTCTGCTGTATTGACCTGCTGCATCAGAGATAATGCGGTAACTTCATCCCCTTCTTTTTCTGTATCTGCCTCTGTTCCACTCTCCGACATTGTCTCTGTATTATCCACAGTACCTACGGTTCCACTGGTGCTATTTCCACAAGCGGTTGTCTGTACCAACATCATTCCTGCTAACAGGGCTGCAATCAAACGTTTTTTCATTCCTATAACCATGCCTTTCTCATATCATTTAAAGCTTCTCTTCTTCGTATTATACAACAAAGTGTGCGCTTGCGCACACTTTCGCACACGAGCGGATAGCGTAGCTATATATTCATCTCCGCGAGTTGCGCATCCTCGCGGAGCGTTTTTATGTTTACATAAAAAGGGACTGCTGTATCAAGATTTTCACTCTCATACAACAGTCCCACACACAGCCAAAACTTATCCGCTGCCCGGTTTAACCCTTTACAGCTCCACTCATTCCATCTACATAGAATTTCTGTGTCAGTAAGAACAGAATTGCAATCGGAATGGATACCACAACTGCGCCTGCGGCAAAACAGGTATACCAGCTGTCAATGTATTCTTTTTCAAGCATCTTCCAAAGACCGATAGATACGGTGTAGTACTGTGCATCAGCACGGCAGATAACCTTTGCAAAAATGAAGTCTACCCACGGTCCCATGAAGGATGTCAAAATGGTATAAACAATAATTGGTTTACTGAGTGGCGCGGTAATTTTGGTAAATACCTGCCATCTTGTTGCCCCATCGATGATCGCAGCCTCGTCCAGCGCCTTCGGGATCGTGTCAAAGAAACCTTTTGCAACATAGAATCCAACACCGGATCCTGCTGAGAATACGACGATCAAAGCGATACGGATCATAGATCCCTCTGCCAGTCCAAGAGCCTTTAAAATATAGTAAACAGCGATCATGGACATAAAGGATGGGAACAATCCGAGGATCATTGCGACATTCATAAATGGTTTTCTCATGTTAAAACGCATTCTTGACATTGTATAAGATACTGAAAGTACAAAAATGGTTGAAATGATACATGTAAAAATCGCAATGATAAAAGTATTCACAAACATTTTCGGGAAGTTCAAAATACTTGTATCTGTGAATAATTTCACATAGTTGTTAATCGTATAAGTCTTCGGGAAGAAAGTGGTTACGTAAGAACCTTTCTCACCGCGGAAACTTGTCAGGACTACCCAGAAAATCGGCAGCACCCAGATGAATGACAGGATTGCCAGAAAAATATGGATAATAATATTCACAATTGTTTTCTTTGCTTTTGTGCCAGATGTCACTTGTTTTTTACTCATTACATGAATCCCTCCTCATCTTTGTAGGATGCGGTATTACGATATGTTACCAGCGCAACGATCGCAAGGACAATGAACGTCATAATACCAATTACTGCACCTAAGTTGTAGTAGTTCTTATCAACGGTCAGTTTGTACAGCCATGTAACAAGCAGATCTGTCTTACCGGCTGTTGCATCCACCGGTGTCGGATTACCGCCGGACAGCAGGTAGATAACGTTGAAGTTATTGATATTTCCGGTAAACTGTGTAATGAGGTATGGTGTCATGACAAATAACATATATGGCAATGTGATCTTGAAGAATATCTGGATTGCATTAGCTCCATCAATCTTCGCTGCCTCATATAATTCACCCGGAATGTTCTGTAAAATACCTGTTACCTGAAGTAACGTATATGGGATACCTACCCACAGGTTGATAACGATAACTGTCACTCTGGCCCATGTCGCACTTGAGAAAAATGGAAGCGCCGTATCGATCAGACCATATTTTAATAATAAAGTGTTCACGATACCGGTTGGCTGTAACATACTTCTCATGATCAGCAGGGAAACAAACTGAGGTACTGCGATGGATAATACAAAGCAGAATCTCCAGAATCCCTTAAAATGTGTCTCTTTACGGTTGATCACGATTGCAAGGATCATACCGAAAATATAGTTTAATGCTGTTGCAAAAATCGCCCAGGTGATCGTCCATGTCAGTACGGAATAGAACTGCTTACCGATACTGTCGTTCAAATTTAAGATTTTTGCAAAGTTTGCAAGCCCAACCCAGTCAAATAATACCAGATGATCATTTACCTTGCTGTAATTGGTAAATGCCATGGAAATATTATAGATCAGTGGAAGGATCGTAAAGATCAATACTCCCATGATCGGCGCTGCAAGTAATAATTTATGTAAATTTTGATCAAACAAACTCTTGAAGTCTTCTTTAAAGGTGTTCAGGTGCTTTCCTGATTTTGCAAGCACTTCTGATTTATAAGAGCTTTTTACTGCCTCTCTCCACACAACGATAAACATCAATGTAATATAAATCGTTGCAACTCCATACAACAGGATCAGGGATGACTGATCACCGGCAGTGTACTCATAGATACTTTTCTTTTCATTCCAGACTTTTTCCTGCTCTCTCCATCCCAATGATGGAAACATGGATAAATTATAAATTCCGGATTGGATCATAAACCATATATATCCAATCTCAACAACCAGAAACATCAGTCCCTTTGCGATCTGTCTGTGTGCGATATTACCCAAGCCCATAATAAGCAGGGAAAGCTTTGTAATGATATTTCCTTTTGTAACCGCACCGGTCACGGTATATGGATCCGCAAACTCTTTTTTTCTTTTTCCAGCCTGTATCACGTTATGGGCCTCCTTAAAATAAAAATGGATTCCTTAGTATCAAACAATCCTCAGAGCGCTCATGCGCCCCGAGGTTTGTATTTTGCATGTAAGAATCTTCTGTATCCTTTTTACTGTGCTGCGTCTGTGTTCATTGCTGTGTTCATATCTGCTGTCTTTTCTGCAGCGTTATCATGTGTGACCTCGCCAGCGACAAGTGCTTTACCCATATTCTCAGCTGGTGACCAGTAGTTACCCATCTCAGGTACTAATGGCTGCATGATAGATGTGTTGATCATTACGTCTGCAACTGCTGCTGCGATCTCATCATCAACTGCAACGTTTGTGTTTGTAGGAAGGATGTTTCTCATATCGTAGTGATCTTTCTGAGCGTCCTCACCTGCAAGGTAAGCTGCCAATGCCATAGCAACCTGCATGTTCTCAGCATTTGGGTTTACACCGATTGCTTTAGATCCGATGAAAGATTTCATCTGGCAGTCTGTTCCGTTTAAGTTAAATGATGGAAGTGCTGCAACACCCATGTTGTCACCAAGTGCTTCTTTTACAGCTTCTGCATTCCATGTACCGGAGAATATAGCGTTTACGCTTCCGTCACGTAAACCTGCAAGACCAGCTCCGTCTGCATCATTGATAAAGTTAGGATTTGCAGCTACATCAACTAAGTAATCTGTAACAGCTGCTGCCTTTTCTCCATCGAAGTCGATACCTGCTGCTGCGTCTGTACCATCTCCGAATAATGAACAGCCATTTCCAACATAGAATGCCTGAATGTACCAGGAATCAGATAATGGGAAGGCAACTTTTCCTTTCTCCAACATTGTGTCAAAGCTCTTGATATCCTCATCAGAGAATACACTCTTATCATAGTACATGAACCATGTATTAGATGTAAATGGGAATGCTACTACTGCATCATTGTATGTAACAGATGCTGTAATGGAATCGGAGTTTGTGCTTGTTACATAATCAAGATAAGATCCGCCGAGCTCAGCAAGTGCGTTTGCTGCTACTAAATCAGGGATGTTATCGTTTGCCAGCATATAGACATCTGCAGATCCCTCAACGTCTGTTGTGACAGTAGCTTTTGCATCACCCTCTGCACATACACCATACTCAAATGTGACATCCCAGTTTGGATGAGCCGCATTGAATGCGTCACATTCTTTCTGTAACCAGCCTGTATCCTGATCTTCCTGTGGGCTCCATACAGTCAATGTACCGCTCCATGCTTCCTCTTCTTCTGTTGCTGCATCATCAGATGCTGCTACTTCTGTAGAAGGTGCCGCATCGTTTCCTGCAGTTGTGTTGTCTGCTGCTTCCTGTTTGTCGCCGCAGCCTGCTGTCATTGTAGCTGTCATAGCTGCAACAAGTAATAATGAGATTGCTTTCTTTTTCATTTGATTCCTCTCCTTTTTTAGAATAAGACTTCTATATAAAATGCTTATGCATCTTATAGCGTATTTGTTATCTGCGATATACGGCTGCCAGAGTCCGTATCCATGCTCTCCGTTCTTCGCTCAAAGTATCTTTTCCGATACGCCAGCGCCAGTTGCGTCCCACCGTGGAAGGTGCGTTCATTCTGGCTTCATTTCCAAGCTTCATCAGATCCTGCATCTGGATAATGGCCACATCTGCGATACTTGCATAGGCTGCCCGGATCAGTGCATCCGGTATTTCTTCTTTATAATGAATGTTCAGATACTCATACAGATATGCCAGTTCGTAATCTGACTTATCCCGGAAATAACCAACGATCGTTTCGTTGTCGTGAGTTCCTGCATATACGACCATGTTCGTGTCCTGATAGTTATGTGGGAGATGCTCATTCGCAGTGTCATCATCAAAGGCAAACATCAAAATCTTAATGCCCGGCCATCCGGTTTTTGTCTTTAACTTTTTCACTCCCGGAAGCCCGCCCTTTGGTCCGATGTCTTCCACGATCACCCGCGTATCACCCAGAACCTCTGTCATGGCATCTGTCAGTTTTCTGCCCGGTCCTTTGCTCCACTTGCCATTTCTTCCGTCTTCTGCATCTGCAGAAACGGTGTAATAACGGACCAGACCGGAAAAATGGTCTAACCGGATCACATCAAATAATTCCATGTTCTCAAGCATTCTTGCCTTCCACCATGCAAATCCATCCTCTTCCATGACGTTCCAGTCATATACCGGACTGCCCCATACCTGACCGCTCTCGGAAAATGCATCGGGTGCTGCCCCTGCGACCACATTCGGTCTTCCATCCGGTCCAAGTAAAAACATCTCCCGGTGCGCCCATACATCCACGCTGTCTGACGCCACATACAATGGCATATCACCGATGATCTGAACTCCACGGCTATTTGCGTACTGCTTCAGCTGCATCCACTGCTTAAAAAACTCGTACTGGCAAAATTTGCAAAACATGATGTCATTATGTAATATTTCCTGATACTCTTTCACTGCCTCCTGATCTCTGTCCCTGAGCGGCACGTCCCAGCTCTGCCATTCTATATCTCCAAAATGCCGTTTCAATGCGGTATAAAGAGAATAATCAGACAGCCATCTGTCGCTTTTTTCTGTAAAAGCAAGGAAGTCTTCACTCTCCGCAGAAAATCTCGAAAAAGCCATTCGCAAAATCTTGTAACGGTTCTCATAGATGGTTGCATAATCAATATCTGCATCATCCGCTCCCCAGTTAAAACTGCGGATCTCCGTCTCCTGTAACAATCCATCCTTCACCAGATCATCCAGATCAATGAGATATGGGTTTCCGGCAAATGCGGAGTAGGACTGATACGGACTGTTTCCAAAACTGGTAGGACCGATCGGAAGCACCTGCCAGTACCTCTGCTTGAGATCGACAAGTAAATCAACAAATTGGAATGCAGCTTCCCCTAATGTTCCTATTCCATATGAAGATGGTAAGCTTGTGATTGCCAGCAGGACTCCTGCTCCCCTGGTCAATTCTTTTGACTCCAATTCATTTCCTCCCATTCTGTTGGAATGATCACGCATTCAAAACCTATACGAATTGTTTCGTGAATTTTCGTATCTGAGGTAATTTTAGTTCATGGAAACGTTTTTGTCAACGAATTTGCAAATATTAATATCGATTTTGCTATTTTTCACGTTTTTATATTCGTTTTTTTGTGTAAAATGACAAGTTTTTCTCGTTTTGTTTCGAAACTTTTTTGAAATCTCTGAGCAGACTGCTTGAAAACAGAAATTCGATTCTATATAATAAGGGAAGTATCGAATAATAATAACAAAGAGGATAAAGACTTGGCTACGATCAAAGATATAGCAAATCGTCTGGGCGTATCCGTCAGCACTGTCTCCAAAGGTTTGAACGGAGCAAGCGATATCAGTGATGAATTAAGACAGATGGTCTTAGATACCGCAGTGGAAATGGGATATGCGACCAAACGATCAAAAAAAGTAGAAAACCGCAAGCTTGCGATTTTCATTGAAAATATGGACTATGAAGCTGCCACACAGTTTGGTTATGAAATTGTCCTGGGATTCAAACAGAATGCGTTCCGCCACAACTGGGATGTGACAGTCATTCCGGTCACACCGGCATTCCAGCTCGCAGAAAAATATGATACCTATATGTTAAAGAATGGTTTCTGTGGAGCCTTTCTTGTCGGCTTCGCCCTTCACGACGAATGGATGAAACAGTTAGAACAAACCACCATGCCGACCGTTCTCTTCGACAATTATATTAGGAAGAATCCGAATGTTGCTTACATTGGAACGGACAACTATGAGGGAATCGATGCGGCAGTTGACCATCTCTACACACTCGGTCACAAGAAAATTGCCTTTTTAAATGGTTCCCTGCACTCCATGGTATCCGAGCAGCGTCAGGAAGCCTACTATAACAGCATGAAAGCACATGGTCTTGAGATCAATGAAGACCTGACCGCTTACGGCTATTATGTGGCAGACAGTGCAAAGTATCACGTTCCTACTTTTTTGGGTGCGGGTGCTACTGCGATCATCTGTGGTAATGACCTGATTGCATCCGGTGTTATCACGGAATGCAAGCTCCGCGGTTTCCGCGTGCCGGAAGATATCAGCGTGGTCGGATTCGATGACATTCCGATCTCCTCCATGTTAGAGCCACCGCTTACCACTATCCGGCAGGAACGCAGTGAACTTGGAAAATGTGCTTATGTCATTTTAAACTCCCTGGTACATCACATTCCAATCTGCCGCACACAGCTCCGCGCAGCACTGATCGAGCGTGAATCAACCGCAAGATATCAGGCTCCGGTCAAAAAAAAATAAGATCGCAGAAAAAAATCCGCCGTCCACAGGATCTGTGGGCTGGCGGATTTTTCTTATCTCAACACAAAAATAAAAAGCCCCAGATGCTGAACGAACTTCAACACTTGAGACCTCTTAATGCCGGCGACCGGAATCGAACCGGTACTGTATCGCTACAACAGGATTTTAAGT
>OGGO01001455.1_pt1 | contig 11519 bp, 9 predicted proteins | sample 1571231 | NCBI WGS metagenome assembly OGGO01 (sample SAMEA2582036, study PRJEB24529) | metagenome | biome: Human gut stool | place: China | collected 2011 | reverse complement strand
GTAGCGGAAGCGTGTCTTCGAAAATTTTGTTAATTCTTCACAATTGTTACAACCTAAATCAGAGTTTCGCAATTATCTAAATAATTCTTAAATAAAGAGGATAACACAATGATTCAGGAAAGAATTTTAGAATTGACAGAATATGGTCTTGTGACCGGACTGGTGGAGCCGGAAGACAGGAGATTTACCATTAATCGCCTGTTAGAACTTTTTCATCTGGATGAATTAGACGATGAGGTGGCAGCAGCCTATGCAAAGAGAACTCCGATGACACAGGAGAGTGCAGAGGCAGCATTGGAAGGCATCTTAAATGAGATGCTCGATTATGCGGCAGAAGATGGACTGATGCCGGAGGATACGATCACATACAGGGATCTGTTCGATACAAAGATCATGAGTATGCTTGTGCCGAGACCAAGCGAAGTGATCAAAAAATTCCAGGCACTCTATCAGATCAGTCCAAAGGAAGCAACCGATTATTTTTACAAATTAAGCAGAGATACAAACTACATTCGTAGATACCGTATCAAAAAAGACCAGAAATGGACTGCAGATACCGAGTTTGGAACATTGGATATCACCATCAACCTCTCCAAACCGGAAAAAGATCCAAAGGCGATCGCGGCAGCCAAGCTTGCAAAACAGAGCGGTTATCCGAAATGCCTTCTCTGCAAAGAGAATGAGGGATATGCAGGACGTGTGAACCATCCGGCAAGACAGAACCACAGGATTATTCCGGTAACGATCAATCACAGTGACTGGTTCTTCCAGTATTCTCCATATGTTTACTACAATGAGCACTGCATCGTTTTTAATGCAGAGCATACACCGATGAAAATCGAGAAAGCAACCTTTGGAAAACTGTTGGATTTTGTAGAGCAGTTCCCACATTACTTTGTCGGATCGAATGCGGATCTTCCGATTGTTGGAGGATCTATCTTGAGCCATGATCATTTCCAGGGTGGACATTATGAGTTTGCCATGGCAAAAGCACCGGTCGAAAAAGAGCTGACCTTCAAAGGATTTGAGGATGTGAAAGCCGGAATCGTAAAATGGCCAATGTCCGTGATCCGTATCAGCGCACCACAAAAAGAGCGCCTGATCGAACTAGCAGATAAGATTTTACTTGCATGGAGAGGTTATACGGATGAAGATGCATTTATTTTTGCAGAGACAGACGGTGAACCGCACAACACGATCACTCCTATCGCAAGAAAACGCGGCAATGATTATGAGTTAGATCTTGTACTCCGCAATAATATCACGACGGAGGAGCATCCGCTGGGTGTTTACCATCCACATGCAAAACTTCATCATATCAAAAAAGAAAACATTGGTCTGATCGAGGTTATGGGACTTGCAGTGCTTCCAGCCAGATTAAAAGATGAGATGGCTGCATTAGAGCAGGCAATCTTAGACGGCGCAGAAATCCGTGAGGATGAAGTTCTTGCAAAACATGCAGACTGGGTGGAGGAATTTCTGCCGAAGTATGGATTTACGGCAGGAAGCGGCCTGGAAGGTGAGATCACACCGGAAAAATTACATGAGATCATTCAGACAGAAATCGGTCTTGTGTTCAAAGAAGTTTTATTGGACGCAGGTGTTTACAAATGCACAGAGGAAGGCAGAAAAGCGTTCCAAAAGTTCGTAGATACCGTCAATGCATAAAAATACAGGGGAGTATTTTTAATAAACAAAAACTGTCCGGGGCAGTATCCGTAAGGAAAATGTCCTGTGGCAGTTTTCTTTTTTTATCTATTTACTTTCATACAGTATTGTTGTAAAGTAATAATTGTTCCGTGGATCTGCACATTTACGGTGCAGACCGCAGAAAAATGACTCGAGAGTAAGAAAACAGTGAGGAAGAGAATATGATTTCACAGAAAATACAGAAGGCATTGCAGGGAAGTTCTGCGATCCGTGCAATGTTTGTAGAGGGAAATGAACTTGCCGCCAGGGTGGGAAGAGAGAACGTGTATGATTTTTCATTGGGGAATCCTGCAACACCGGCTCCGGCAGCATTGAACGAGGCAATTAAGCAACTGGTGGATGAGACCGATCCGCTGGTTTTACATGGATATATGGACAATGCCGGTTACCCGGATGTCCGTCAGGCGGTTGCAGAGAACTTAAACAAGCGTTTTGGAACTGCATTTACTTCCCATAATATTGTGATGACAGTGGGAGCAGCGGGAGGATTGAACATTATTTTTAAAACGATCTTAGATCCGGGTGACGAGGTGATCGTGTTCGCCCCATATTTCGGAGAGTACAAGAGTTATGCGGCCAATTTTGATGCGGCAGTCGTGGAGGTAGCGCCGGATTTTGAAACATTCCAGCCGGATCTGGCTGCTTTGGAAAAAGCGGTCAATGAAAAGACCAAGGCAGTAATCGTGAACACGCCAAACAATCCGACCGGTGTGATCTATCATGAAGAAACCATGAAAAAGATGGCTGAGATTCTGGAAAAGAAGGAAAAAGAGATTGGACACGAAATTTATCTGATTTCCGATGAGCCTTACCGTGAACTTGTCTACGATGGAAATCAGGAGGATTTCCTGACGAAATACTATAGGAATACGATTGTAGGTTATTCCTTCAGCAAATCCCTTTCCCTTCCGGGTGAACGTATCGGATATGTGGTTGTTCCGGATGAGGTGGAGAATGCAGATCAGGTCATTGACGGTATTGTTGTATCCAACCGTACCCTCGGCTTTGTGAATGCGCCATCCCTGCTTCAGAAAGCAGTTGCAAAATGTCTGGATGAGAAAACGAATCTGGCATTTTATGATGAAAACAGAAAGATGTTATACGAAGGACTGCAAAAACTCGGTTTTCACTGCATCAAACCGGAAGGCGCTTTTTATATGTGGGTAAAATCTCCGGAAGCAGACGAAGAAAAATTTGTTGCAGCAGGTAAAAAATACAATATCATCATGGTAAAGGGCAGCGCATTCGGATGTGCAGGCTATGTCCGTCTTGCTTACTGTGTTTCCCATGAGACGGTAAAAAATGCCCTGACTGCGTTTGAAAAACTGGCAGAAGATTACGGATTGTATACTGAATGAAATGACTCGGAAATGAGCAGATTGTAATGAATTTGTGAAATATATCAGGAAAATTGAGAGAGTGGAGAGCGTAAAATTTATGAGTAACTGGGAAGAGTATGTAAGAACGGTGGAACCGTATGTTCCGGGAGAACAGCCAAACCAGCCGGACATGATCAAATTGAATACCAACGAAAATCCATATCCGCCCGCACCGGGAGTGGTAGAGGCACTGAAGAACTTTGAAACAGACAAGCTGCGGCTTTATCCGGAACCGACCTGCAAAGTGTTAGTTGATGCGATCGCAGATTATTACGGAATCAGGAGCAGTCAGGTATTTACCGGTGTCGGTTCTGATGATGTGCTTGCCATGATATTTATGACGTTTTTTAACAGCAAAAAGCCGATCCTGTTTCCGGATATCACCTATTCTTTTTATGATGTGTGGGCAGATATGCTTCGAATCCCATTTGAGACAAAAGCGTTAGATGATGATTTTCAGATCAGAAAAGAGGACTATTATGGGGAAAACGGCGGCGTGGTGTTTCCAAATCCGAATGCACCGACCGGAATCCTCATGCCGCTCTCAGAGATCGAGGATATCATTGCACACAACCGCAATGTGATCGTAGTTGTGGATGAGGCATACATTGATTTTGGCGGGGAGTCTGCGCTGCCTTTGATCGAAAAATATGACAATCTTCTCGTGGTACAGACCTTTTCAAAATCGCGTTCCCTGGCAGGTATGCGGCTTGGCTTTGCGATGGGAAATGAAAAGCTGATCCGGTATATCAATGATGTGAAATATTCTTTCAATTCCTACACGCTCAATCAGACAGCGCTTTCGCTTGGCGTGCAGGCAATAAAGGACAGGGAGTATTTTGAGGAAACCTGTGCAAAAGTTATCGCTACAAGGGAATGGACGAAGTGCGAACTGAAAAAACTTGGATTTTCTTTTGGGGATTCCATGAGCAACTTTATTTTTGCAACACATGAAAGAGTTCCTGCAAAAGAAATATTTGAAGCACTCCGGGAGCATAACATTTTCGTGCGTTATTTTTCAAAGCCGAGAATTGATAATTATCTGCGCATCAGCATTGGTACACAGCAGGAGATGGAGCACCTGATGGCTTTTCTGACAGATTATTTGAAGGAATAACAGAATACTGTCAGGTATAAATTATAGTTATAACCAATATGAAAAAAAGTATTGCTTTTTCGTCACGATTCGACTATTATAGAATTCGCGTCTGTAACGCTTTAGTGTGTAAAACAGGTATTTACTTTAAAACTTTACTATGTTAAAATATGTATAGATTTGAAATTTCTGACAATAAAAAAGAGAATGATATCATTTTGATTTATGAAAAGGAGAAAGTAAAATGAGCAAGAAACTAAGGACTGAGGCAGTAGACCATCTTTTTGATGCGATTTTAAGCCTGGAAAACAGAGAAGAATGTTATACTTTTTTTGAAGATGTCTGCACTGTGAATGAGCTGCTTTCCTTATCACAGAGATTTGAGGTTGCCAAGATGTTACGTGACCAGAAAACATATCTTGATATTGCAGAGAAAACAGGTGCTTCCACAGCGACCATCAGCCGTGTAAACCGTTCTTTGAATTATGGAAATGACGGATATGACATGGTATTTGCCAGAATGGCAGCATCAGAGACAAACGAAGCGTAAAAACGGAGCAGAAAGAAAAACCCGGAGCTGCACGGATCATGTCTGGTATAGACAGTGTTCCATTCAGCACCGGGTTTTATTTTTCTTTTTTGGAAGGATCTTTTTCTTCGTGCAGCATCTGATCGACAATGCGCTCGATAATTGTTTTTTTCAGGTAGACATCATAGCTTAACATGCAGATAAAACTGAATGTCCGTAAAAGCTCTGCATCCTCACCTTCCATTCCCTCAAAAGTTTTCATGGAGGTGTTAAACTTCTTTGCAAGGTCTTTCATGATATTTAAGGTTTCCTGATGCTCTAAACCGAAAACTTCTTTATAGATATCCTCAAGACTCATCTCGGAGCTGCCTTTTCCAAAATACTTGTCCGTGATCGGATTTAAGATACTCTGGATGTCACTGATGCTTAAGATACTTTTAAAATAGTAGATAAAGATCAAAGTCAGCACATGTTCTTTGGAATATTTTTTCTTTTCTGGAGGAGGAAGAAGATCGTTTTTCGCATAATTGTTGATCATGGTCTTTGTCAGAATCTTATCATCCTCATGCCGCTTGGATGTGGCAAGCTGGGAATCCATGAATGTTGTCACCTGATCCATGTAAAGATCGATATTCGGGATATCTTCCGGTTTTACATAGTCGATTTTGTTAAATTCATCTAATATATCACTTAAAAATTGTTTTGTATTCATTTTTTTACCTGCTTTTACTCTTACTGGTTCAATCGTATTCTCTACATCAGATTATATAGTATTGAAAACTAGATGACAAGATACAATTGAATTTAATTGTATGAATTTGAATGTGGACGGTCGTAGATTATTTCTGACGCAAAGGTAAAAAAAGAGACGGGTGTATTTGACAAAAATATATGTTTGTCATATAATGCACTTAACAGGAAAGCCGATAGATAGGTGTGAGCTATCTACTCCGGCGAAAAATCAATGTTAAAATAACCGTCAACTTTTCTCAGGAGCTGGACGGTTATTTTTTATGTCTGAAATCATTAACAAGCGTAACAACAGCACATATCATTATCACAAATGTGAATAAATCAGAATATGTAACCATCGGCATCATCCCCCTTCACAGGCTCGGAGTAGATGCAACCGTTCCCCTGCTTCCCTATTAAGTGTATTCTATTGATGAAATGCGGTTAATAAATCAATAATAATAAATTAACACCAAAATAGCAATAATATTATTATTAAAAAAGAAAATATGTTCGATTTTACTGTTCATATACATGGTTAATGTGTTACAATAGATGGGAATATGATATTGTAATAAAAAAGGGATTGAATATTACAAACAACAACGGAAATGGAGATTTCTATGAGCATTTATGATACATTGAACGAACAGCAGAGAGAAGCAGTATTTCACACGGAGGGACCGGTTCTGATCTTAGCGGGGGCGGGTTCCGGAAAAACGCGTGTCCTGACACATCGCACTGCCTATCTGATCGAAGAAAAGGGCGTGAATCCATACAATATTATGGCGATCACCTTTACGAACAAAGCAGCAGGTGAGATGCGTGAGAGGATCGACCAGCTTGTGGGATATGGCTCTGAGAGCATCTGGGTATCAACGTTCCATTCTACCTGTGTGCGTATTTTAAGACGTCATATTGACCGTATCGGGTTTGACACTAATTTTACAATCTATGATTCCGATGACCAGAAAACACTGATGAAGGATATCTGTAAGCGTCTGAATGTGGATACCAAGATTTACAAAGAGCGGAGTCTGCTTGCTGCGATTTCCAAGGCAAAAGATGAACTGGTAGATCCACAGGAATTTTCTCTCCGGGCGGCTGCTTCCGGGGATTTTGCAAAACGGAAACAGGCAGAGATCTACAGAGAGTATCAGGATGCACTGCGGCGGAATAATGCACTTGATTTTGATGATCTGATCGTAAAGACGGTTGAATTGTTTAAAACGGATGCACAGGTGTTAGACTACTATCAGGAACGCTTTCGCTATATTATGGTGGACGAGTATCAGGATACGAATACGGCACAGTTTGAACTGATCAGTATTCTTGCCAGAAAGTATAAGAACCTGTGTGTCGTTGGTGATGATGACCAGTCTATCTATAAGTTCCGCGGCGCCAATATTTATAATATTCTGAATTTTGAAAAACATTTTCCGGAGGCAGTGACGATAAAACTGGAACAGAATTACCGTTCTACACAGAATATTTTAAATGCTGCAAACGGAGTGATCTCCAACAATATGGGACGAAAAAGAAAGACACTCTGGACAGATAATGAGGAAGGTAAAAAGATCGGTTTTAAACAGTTTGAGACAGGCTATGAGGAGGCAGAATATGTCGCAAAGGATATCAATGCCTGCGTGAAGGACGGCAGATATCATTACGGTGACTGCGCTGTTCTCTACCGCACAAACGCACAGTCCCGTCTTTTTGAGGAAAAATTTATTGTATCCAATATTCCGTATAAGATTGTCGGCGGCGTGAACTTCTATGCAAGAAAAGAGATCAAAGACCTGCTTGCCTATTTAAAAACGATCGATAATGCGCGGGATGATCTTGCGGTCCGCAGAATTATCAATGTGCCAAAACGTGGAATCGGAGCGACAACCTTAAACCGTGTGGCAGATTATGCGGCTACAGCAGATATCAGCTTTTATAATGCATTAAAAATGGCAGATGATATCCCGACACTAGGCAAGAGTGCAGCAAAAATCCGGCCATTTGTGAATTTTATTCAGGTGATGCGTAGTAAGGCAGAAATCATAAGCGTTTCTGAACTTTTGCAGGAGATCATTGATGAAACCGGATATGTGAAGGAATTGGAGGCAGAGGATACCGAGGAAGCAAAGGCCCGTATTGAAAATATTGATGAGTTGATCAGTAAAGTGGTAGCTTACGAGGAAGGAGAGGAACATCCGACGCTCAGTGGCTTTTTAGAGGAAGTGGCTCTGGTTGCAGATATTGACAGTCTCGACGAGGGCAGTGATTATGTTGTTTTAATGACTTTACATAGTGCAAAAGGTCTGGAATTCCCGAAAGTTTACCTTGCAGGAATGGAGGACGGGCTGTTCCCGAGTTATATGTCGATCACTTCGGACAGTTCTTCCGAAGATTTAGAGGAAGAACGCCGCCTTGCATATGTGGGAATTACAAGAGCCAAAGAAGAACTTACGATCACTTGTGCGAGACAACGTATGATTCGTGGTGAAACGCAATATAATAAAGTATCGCGGTTTGTTCGGGAAATCCCGTCTGAGCTGTTGGACAGTGAACGGAGAAAGCCGGAATCTGCAAGAGGATCTTCTTTTGGAAAAGAGAGCAGTTTCCCATCTTTTTTACAGAACCAGACAACTGCGCGGCCAAAAAGAACAACACTGCGCCAGCAGCCATCCGGACAGAGTATGCAGGCAAAAGCACTTGTCACAAAAGGCGTTGTAAAGTCAGAGCTTGACTATCAGGTTGGCGACACGGTATCGCACATCAAATTCGGTAAAGGTGTTGTCAAAAACATCATGGACGGTGGAAGAGATTATGAAGTGACCGTGGATTTTGAGGGATATGGTGTGAAGAAAATGTTTGCTTCTTTTGCAAAATTAAAGCGTATCTGATCCTGTCTGGGAGCATGGAAGTCTGCGTATCCGAAACTCTAAAAAAAATATAAAATTTTTGAAAAATGTAAATTTTTTATATTCGAAAAGTAAAGGATATGGTATAATGGGCGTAAGAGAGGAAAATACAAATTTATTTGTATTTGACGAACGGCGAAATTATTGAGTGATGGAATCACGAAATAATCAATAAAAACTGGAAAATTAAAAAGTATAAATAAAAGAAGGAGCGGAACACTATGAACAAGGTGGAAGATTTCATCAATGCGACAAAGTTAAACGACTTACTCAATAAGAAAGAGGACCTGATCAATATGACAAAGTTGAATGAATTATTAAACAAAAAAGAAGCAGAAGAAAAGAAAACATCAAAGGTTGTATGGATTTTTGCAATCATCGGTATTATTGCAGCTGTTGCAGCAGCAATATATGGCGTATATCGTTTCTTTACACCAGATTATCTGGAAGATTTTGAAGACGATTTTGAAGATGATTATGATGACGATTTCTTCGAAGATGAAGAGGACGAAGAAGAGCCGGCAAAACCAGCAGAGAAAAAAGAAGAAGAATAAAAATAATCTGGAGGGCTGCAGATGCAGCCCTTTTTTCTTGTGTAACAGATAAAAGAAATAGAAAACTGTGAAGTTAATAAATGTCAATGGAATCATGGACAATTTTATAGTTGATGAAATAAAAATGCGAGGAATTTATGAAAAAAGGACAAATCATAGAAGGCGTAATCGAGCGCGTAGACTTTCCAAACAAGGGAATTATCAGAACAGAGGATGGCAGACAGGTTATTGTAAAAAATACGATACCGGGACAGAAAGTGTCTGCTTCCATCAATAAAATCCGCAATGGAAAGGCAGAGGGCAGACTTTTAGAGGTATTGGAAAAGTCACCGCTGGAAGGGGACAAAACAGGATGTGTCCATGCCGGGGAATGTGGAGGATGTACTTACCAGACACTTCCATACGACAGGCAGCTTGAGATGAAAGCAGAACAGGTAAAAAAATTAATGGATGATGTGATCAATCAGGAAAACCGGGATTACCAGTTTCTGGGAATCAAGGAAAGTCCAAGGCAGACAGGATACCGCAATAAAATGGAATTTTCCTTTGGGGATGAATTTAAGGATGGACCGTTAGCACTTGGAATGCATAAGCGTGGAAGCTTTTATGATATTGTGACGGTGGAAAACTGCCAGATCGTGGATGAGGATTTCAGAATGATCCTGTCTGCCACACTTGCTTATTTTCGTAAAAAAAATATCACCTATTACCATAAACTGCGTCACACCGGATATTTAAGACATCTGCTTGTCCGTAAGGCAGTCAAAACAGGGGAAATATTAGTAGATCTGGTGACTACAACGCAGACGGATTTTCCGGGAATTGCCGGAGCACAGATGGATGAAGTTGAAAGTACGTTGAACAATGCACAGGAAAACGCATTTGCAGGAACGGAAGAGGAATTATTAGAGGGCTGGAAAGCTGCGCTTCTTACAGCAGATTACAAAGGTATCATGATAGGTATTCTGCATACGAGAAATGACAATGTGGCAGATACCGTGACGAATGAAGGCACGGATGTTTTATATGGACAGGATTTCTTTTACGAGGAATTGTTAGGGCTTCGCTTTAAGATTACACCATTTTCCTTTTTTCAGACAAATTCCTTGGGTGCAGAGGTGCTATATCAGACTGCCAGAGAGTTTATCGGAGATGCACTTCCAAGCGGAACAGACGCAGATATTGCGGAGCATGGTAAAATTGTATTCGATCTGTATTCAGGAACCGGAACGATCGCACAGATGCTTTCTCCGGTAGCTAAAAAAGTGATCGGTGTGGAGATCATTGAGGAAGCAGTGGAAGCTGCCAAAGAGAATGCACAGTTAAACGGTTTACATAACTGCGAGTTTATCGCAGGGGATGTGCTCAAAGTCATTGACAGCATTGAAGAAAAGCCGGATTATATTGTACTTGATCCACCAAGGGACGGAATCAATCCAAAAGCTTTGGAAAAAATCATCCGTTACAATGTGCCTCAGATGGTTTATATTTCCTGCAAGCCGACCAGTCTGGCAAGAGATCTGGAAGTTTTACAGGCGAGAGGATATGAAGTGAAGAAGGTCTGTTGTGTCGATATGTTTCCTTCGACGTTTCATGTTGAGACGGTAGTTCTTTTGTCCCACAAAAAAGCCGACAGTTAAATCCACATTGATGTGGAGTTTGGAGAGGGCGAGGGCAAGATTCCGGTAGATAGTATTGCTAAAAGAGCCGAAGCGTACAAGCCCAAAGAAAAAGTGACCTACAAAATGATTAAGGAGTACATAGAAGCGAAATACGGCTTCAAGGTACATACCGCATATATCGCAGAGGTAAAGCGAAATTTGGGATTGCCGATGTATGATGCTCCTAACGCAGTAGAGGAATTGAAACAGCCGAGGAAGCATCCGACACCAGAAAAGGTAGAAGCAATCAAAGATGCACTTCGTTATTTTGCAGTGATATAAAACTTTACTTACAATCGAATATTTCTTACATAGCCGTTTATTCATTTATTTGAGTAAGCGGCTTTTTTCATCCCTATTTTTCGGAATAGGGATATTTTTTGTAGAAGGAGGAGGTTTATTTGAACACACAGATCATCGCCATTGCCAACCAGAAAGGCGGCGTTGGCAAGACAACGACCTGTGCCAACTTGGGAATCGGGCTGGCGCAGGCCGGAAAGAAAGTCCTTCTGATCGACGGAGACCCACAAGGGAGCCTGACAATCAGCCTGGGAAATCCGCAACCGGACAAGCTGCCCTTTACCTTGTCCGACGCTATGGGTCGAATCTTGATGGATGAGCCGCTCCGTCCCGGCGAGGGTATCCTGAACCACTCAGAGGGCGTAGACCTGATGCCTGCGGACATCCAGTTATCCGGTATGGAGGTATCTCTGGTAAACGCCATGAGTCGTGAGACTATCTTGCGGCAATATCTGGACACGCTGAAGGGGCAATACTCCCATATCCTCATCGACTGCCAGCCCTCCCTGGGTATGCTCACAGTCAACGCACTGGCAGCTGCCAACAGGATCATAATTCCCGTTCAGGCGGAGTATCTGCCCGCCAAAGGGTTGGAACAGCTGCTCTCCACGGTAAACAAGGTAAAGCGGCAGATCAACCCCAAGCT
>OGGO01001452.1_pt1 | contig 11526 bp, 10 predicted proteins | sample 1571231 | NCBI WGS metagenome assembly OGGO01 (sample SAMEA2582036, study PRJEB24529) | metagenome | biome: Human gut stool | place: China | collected 2011 | reverse complement strand
ACCCGGCGGAAGTTTCTCCGCTGGCGCGCCGTAACGACGTCAACCCGGAAATCACTGACCGCTTTGAATTCTTCATCGGCGGCCGCGAAATCGGTAACGGTTTCAGCGAGCTGAACGATGCCGAAGACCAGGCGCAGCGCTTCCAGGATCAGGTGAACGCCAAAGCGGCGGGCGATGACGAAGCGATGTTCTACGACGAAGACTACGTGACCGCCCTCGAGTACGGCCTGCCGCCGACCGCGGGTCTGGGTATTGGTATCGACCGCATGGTGATGCTGTTTACCAACAGCCATACCATCCGCGACGTGATCCTCTTCCCGGCCATGCGTCCGCAGAAGTAATCCGTTGCACTCCCTCCCGGCCTGCGCCGGGAGGTTCTGTCTGCATTATCCCCGGCCTGTCGGCAGAGCGATGTTATTACAGGACTTTTTGCAACGTGCCGCGCTGGCTGCCGTTTGCCCATACGCCGGTAAAGGCGTCGTTCAGCGTAAAGGCTGAGCTTTTCACCCGGAAGGTCAGTTTACCCTGGCTGGCTTTCGCCGCCTCAACCAGATGGCCGCGGGTTTTCACCGTTTTAGCGGTGACGGTAATCTCATCAATTTTATCGCCATACTCCGTATAAACATACCAGGTGCCCACCCAGGGGCCGAAGCCGCTGTCGGCCTGCTGCGCGGCGGCGGCATTCTCGGCTTTGGTTTTATGAATATCGCAGGTGATCCCGTCGGTCATCTGCGTGCAGCCGGAACGTTCAAGCTGTTCCCGGTATTTCGCGCTAATGGCGTGGGCCGGCGCGGCGGCGACCAGCGCCAGGGGGAGGGTGGTGAAAAGCCAGGTCTTATTCATCTTATTGTTTCTCATCGCGATAGCGGCGTGCCGGGCCAGAGAGAGGGATACACGTTGGTGTATTCTCCCGTTGGCGTCAGAATAAAATAACCCAACCAGTCCTGATAAGTAATTAGCAAGACGCTGTGGGGTTATTTATTAGTAAAACATCAAAGTTTCATGCTTATTTCGCAAGCCAACCTTCCCACTGCTTGTCATATTATTGCAGAGAGAATGTTAATTATTTGATGTTTTAAAAGCGGCTATGTGTCATTCAGGCAAATAACAGCAGGCCTGTCCTTGGCGCACGGCAAAAGCCCGCGCTGGTGCGGTGTTGAGTTTTTTTCATATTGCTATCATCATATTTCGAATGAAAGGGATAACCTCTGCAGCGGGTTATTAAGCCAGTAATTTTTATCCGCAAAATAAGCCGGCGGCAAGCATTATTTCCATTTATTTTTCAGGGTTACCTGAAATAGCGAATATACCGCCAGCGCAATGATGGATTTCCATTATTTCTCCGTTTTCATCGTCGGTCGTCACCTGCTTATAGTGACGCCAGACAAGACCACAGGGTGGAAAGGAGAACAAGATGGCGACAGAGCAACTGCGGTGGGGCGTGAGCCCCCTGTGCTGGACCAACGATGTACTCGAGGATTTAGGCGGTGATATTCCCCTGGATACCTGCCTGCGCGAGGCGCGGGAGGCGGGCTATCAGGGCATTGAGTTAGGACGGAAATTTCCCCGCCAGGCATCAACCCTGGGCCCGCTGCTGGCGGCGGCTGACCTGCGCCTGGCGTCCGGCTGGTACAGCGGCATGCTGGCCGACCGCAGCGTGGAAGCGGAGCTGGAGGCGGTGCGGGAGCACGCCCAGCTCCTCCGGCAGCTCGGCGCGAAGGTGATGGTTTACGGCGAGTGCGGGCAACTGCCAGGTGAAACCCCGCTTGATGAGCCTATTTCGCTCTCGCCGCCGTTAAGCCGCGTCAGCCTTGCGGCGTATTGCCACAAGCTGAATACCTTTGCTGACCTGCTGCTGCGCGACTATGACCTCCAGCTGGCCTATCACCATCATCTGATGATGCTGGTGGAGCACGATGACGAGCTGGAGCGGTTTCTGTCTCACACCCATGACAACGTCGGGCTGGCGTTTGATACCGGGCACGCCTTTGTCGCCGGGGTCGAGATCCCGCGCGTACTGCACAAATATGGCCACCGTATCCGCCATCTGCATCTGAAAGACGTGCGTCCCCAGGTGCTGGGGCGTCTGTATCGGGAAAACCTGAGCTTTAACGAGGCGGTGCGCGCCGGGCTGTTTACCATCCCAGGCGACGGCTGCATCGACTATGCGCCGATCCTCGACTTTGTCCGGGACAGCGACTACCGCGGCTGGCTGATTATCGAAGCCGAGCAGGACCCGGCGATGGCGCCGCCGCTGGCCACCGCCAGCCGCGCCTATGCCTGGCTGGCGCACCATTTATCTTCCCCTTCATCGTCAGAGGAGTACGCATCATGAGCGCGCGGTTAAATATTGGCCTTATCGGCTCAGGTTTTATGGGGCAGGCACACGCTGACGCTTACCGTCGCGCGGCGATGTTCTATCCCGATCTGCCCAAGCGCCCGCATCTCTACGCGCTGGCGGATCAGGATCAGGCGATGGCCGAACGCCACGCGGCGAAACTGGGGGCGGAAAAGGCCTACGGCGACTGGCGCGAGCTGGTAAACGATCCGCAGGTTGATGTGGTGGATATCACCTCGCCGAACCATCTGCACTACACAATGGCGATGGCGGCGATCGCGGCGGGTAAACATGTCTATTGCGAGAAGCCGCTGGCGGTCAATGAGCAGCAGGCGCAGGAGATGGCGCAGGCGGCACGGCGCGCGGGGGTGAAGACCATGGTGGCCTTTAACAACATCAAAACGCCGGCGGCGCTGCTGGCAAAGCAGATTATCGCCCGGGGAGATATTGGCGAACCGGTGCGCTTTCGCGGCACCTTTGATCAGGGGTTTTATAACGACCCTAACCTGCCCTGGTCCTGGCGCTGCTCGAAAACCCTCGGCGGCAGCGGGGCGCTTGGCGACCTCGGCGCCCATACCCTGTCCGTCGCCCAGTTTTTGCTGGGCGGGATCCGTGAAGTGACCGCCAGCGCGCAAACCTGCCTGCGCCAGCGTCCGGTGCCGCAAACCGATGCCGGGTATGCCAGCCGGGTCGCGGCCGATGCCGAGTGGCGGGAAGTGGAAAATGACGATCAGGTTCAGTGCCTGGTCAATTTCGACAGCGGCGCCGCGGGGGTGATTGAGGCCTCGCGCATCGCCGCCGGGCGGATCTTCGGCGTGTTCTGGGAGGTCTCCGGCACCGAAGGCACGCTGTATATGGACGGGGAGCGCTTTAACGAGCTGCAGGTCTATCGCTTCAACGATGACAAACATGACCGCGGCTTTAAGACGCTGTATGCCGGGAGCCAGATCCCGGCCTATGCCGGCTTCTTCGGCTTCGATTTTGGCGGCGGCGGGCTGGGCTATTTTGACGTCAAGGTGATCGAAGTGCATGACCTGGTGCAGGGGATTTGCGGGGAGGGCGACTGCTATCCCAACTTTGAATTTGGTTTGCAGAATCAGCGCGTGCTGTCGGCGATTGAAGCCTCGATGGCCAGCCGTCGCTGGGTGAACGTGGTTAAAGACTAAGGAGCCGCTATGTTTCCGTCACACTTACCAACCCCGCGCCGCCCGGCGGCGCAGAGCATACCCATCCTGCGCTGGGGCATTATCGGTCCTGGCTGGATCGCCGAGCGCTTTGTGCACTCATTGAAAACCTACAGCCGGCAGCAGGTGGTGGCGGTGGCCTCCCGCAGCCAGGCGAAGGCCGACCGGGTGGCCGCGGAATGGGGGATCCCCCAGGCTTACGGCCAGGTGGAGGAGATGCTGGCGCGTCCGGATATTGATGCGGTGTATATTGCGACGCCGCACAACCATCACTTTCCCGACGGCATGCAGGCGCTGAAGGCGGGCAAACATGTGCTGATAGAGAAACCCTTCGCCCTCAACCTCGGCGAAGGACGTGAGCTGCAGGCCGAAGCCGCCCGCCAGGGGAAGCTGGCGCTGGAGGCAATGTGGTGCGATTACGCGCCGAAATATGATGTGATCCGCCAGCTGCTGGAGGATGGGGCGCTCGGCGACCTGCATACCCTGCTGGCCGATCACGGCGAGTATTTCACCCCCGAGCACCGCATCTTCAATGCCGATCTTGCCGGCGGGCCGATGATGGACCTCGGCAGCTATGTGACCTCGTTTGCGCTGATGGTGGGCGGTATGCCGCAGGAGATTGTCGCCCGCGGCAGCGCCACGGCGGAGGGGCTTAACTGTCAGACGTCGATGCTGTTTAGCTGGCAGAACGGGATGCAGGGGTTGTTAAACACCACTTTGTTCAGCAACACGCCGGGCGGGGCGGTGGTGGCCGGACGCCAGGCGACCCTGACGATCGACGGCCAGTTTTACGCCCCCGGCGGCTTCACGCTCGCCGCCAGCCAGGGCGGGCAGGTGCTGCGCTGGGAAGAGCCGCGCAATCGCTACGACCAGCTGTTCTGGCAGGCGGAGCATTTTGCCTGGTGCATCGGGCAGGGGGTGCAGGACTCGCCGCTGCGGCCGCTCAGTCGGGTGCTGCAGAATCTGCAGGTGATGGATGAGGTGCGGCGCCAGGTGGGCGCGGTGTTTAACGAAGAACGCTAAGGAGCCGGCCGGGCATTGGTTTGCAGATAGCGCGAGCGTATCTGCCATTGCCCGGCAAAAGGACGCGCATGGCGCCGGATGTCTGGTGCCCGGCGTCGCTGCGCTTGCGCGGGCCTGGGATATCTATGCAACCGTTTGATATTAAATCAGATTAGTGCCTGTGTTATGTAGGCCGGGCAAGGCGACGCCGCCGCCCGGCATAAAAGCGGTTCCGCGCCCGCTGTTCTTGCCCGGCGGCGCTGCGCTTGCACGGGCCTGGGATATCAATGCAACCGTTTGATAGTACAGTGTATTGATGCCTGTGTTATGTAGGCCGGGCAAGGCGTTGCCGCCGCCCGGCATAAAAGCGGCTCCGCGTCGGCTGTTCTTGCCCGGCGGCGCTGCGCTTGCACGGGCCTACGATTTTACTGCAACCGTTTGATATTCCAGTGTATTAATGCCTGTGTTATGTAGGCCGGGCAAGGCGACGCCGCCGCCCGGCATAAAACGGCTCCGCGTCGGCTGTTCTTGCCCGGCGGCGCTGCGCTTGCGCGGGCCTACGATTTTACTGCAACCGTTTGATATTACAGTGTATTAATGCCTGTGTTATGTATGCCGGGCAAGGCATCGCCGCCGCCCGGCATAAAGGCAGGTGCAGCGCCTGATAGCGGTTGCATCGCACCCGCTCAGCGACAGTCGTCGACGGCGACAAACTGGCCATGCTGTAGGGACTGAACCGCCGCTTCGGCAATGGCCTGCGCCTGCAGGCCGTCCAGCAGGCCGGGCAGGTCGGCGACGGTTTCACCATTCAGGGAGCGAATAAAGGCGTCAAGATGCTGGTAATAAGATCCCTGTACCCGGCTGAACCAGTCTGGCCACAGGCCCGGCTCAATGCGCTGATTGCCGCGCCACAGGGTAGGGCCCGCCGGCGACTGGCTACCGGACTCCAGCGCGCCCTCGGCGCCCAGCAGGGTGATCCGTTCATCGTACCCGTGGCCGGTGCGGCGGGTATTGTCCAGCTGCGCCAGCGCGCCGCCGCGCATCTGCATCATCAGGATGGAGGGGTCGACATCGCCAAATTCGGCAATGTCCGGCAGGGCCAGCGCCGCGCCCATCGCTGCTACGGTGCGCACTTCATCGCCAGTGAGAAAGCGCAGGAGATCGAAGAAGTGGATCGCCTGATCGCGCATCTGGCCGCCGGAGCTGCGCAGATAGTCGAGTGGCGGCATGCTGGAGGCGCGGCAGACCATCTGCACCAGCTCGACCCGGCCGATCATCCCTTGCTCCAGCTGGCGGCGGAGCTGCTGATGGCTGCTATCGAAGCGCCGGTTAAAGCCGACAGTGACCGGCACGTTCAGGGGGAGCACCCGCTCCACCACCTCACGGGCGCGCGCCAGGGAGAGGTCGATCGGTTTTTCGCAATAGACCGCCTTGCCCGCCCTGGCGGCGGCTTCCAGCAGTTCGGCATGCGACGGGGTTGAACTGGCGATCAGCACCGCGTCGATGGCGTCGCTATGGATCTCCTCACTCGCGTACCCATCACGGCCCCCATAGCGGGCGGCCAGCGCCTGGGCGCGCTCCGGGGCGGCATCGGCCACCATCGTCAGCGCACTTCCTTCATGACGGGCAAGACTGGCGGCATGAACCTGACCGATAAAACCACTGCCTACCAGGGCAAAACGTTTGCAGATCATTTTTTTCTCCAGAATGGCGAGGGGACGCTGCCACCATAATCGGTTTGCTAAACTCACTGACACTGCCGTTTTGATGGATTTCCATCATGAAGAGAGGGGCGATGAAAAACATTTCACTGGCGATGCTGGCCAGACAGATTGGCGTCGGCGTGGCCACCGTTGACCGGGTGCTGAACGAGCGCGGCGGCGTATCGCCGCAGACCACGCGCAAAGTGCTGCAGGCGGCGCGCGAGGCGGGGCTGAAGCGGATCCTGCCGGAGGAGCACCGCTTTCCCTGGCAGATTGAGGTCTTTCTCAGCAGCAATGACTCGTTCTTCTTTCCGCAGCTGGCGCAGGATTTTGCCGCCGTGGCGGATAGCCTCGGCTATCGCCGTCTGACCTTGCACCGCACCTTTGTCCCGGAGTCGCAGCCGACGACGCTGGCCCGGCGCATTGCGCGCAGTTGCCAGCAGCGTCAGGGGATCATCGTCTTCGGCAATGACCATCCCGCGGTGCACGACGCGCTGCGCCGCTGCCGGGAGGCTGGCGTCCCGGCGATCACCCTGGCGACGGACCTGCCCGGCGCCGACCGACTCTGCCACGTGGGGATCAATCAGCTGCAGGCTGGCCGCACGGCGGGGTTAATGCTGGGGAGAATGACGCCGCGGCCCGGCGAGGTGCTGATGGTCAGCGGCCGGCAAGATTACAGCGCGCATCGCCTGCGCATTCAGGGGTTCCGCGAGGTGCTGAGCCAGCGCTTTCCCCACCTGCAGCTCAGCGACGTGCTGGCGGGCGAGGAGCGGCGGGAGCAGATCACCCGCCTGGTGGAGCAAGCCCTGTGCCGCAGCCGGAATATTGTTGGGATCTATAACACCGGGCTTGGCAATACCCAGATTGCCGAGGCGCTGGCCCGCCACCGCCGTGAAGGCGACGTCTGCTGGATCACCCATGAGCGTTACAACACCACCCGGCAGCAGCTGGCGAAGGGCAGCCTGGCGTTAACGCTCGATCAGAACACCCGCCAGCACGCCCAGCTGGCGATCGACCTGATGCTGCGCCATCTGGAGTCCGGCTACCAGCCGCAAACCTATGCCGACGGTAAAGTCGACTTTATCCTCTACAGCGCCGAGAACGTGGACTAAGGCGTGCGGCGCCTCCCTTCCTGACAACACGGATTTCCCCGGCGGGTAAATGCCCACCCTGCCGGGAGGGATCGCTTCAAAGCGTTGTCTGCTTCTCATTTTTCGCTCATTTATGCGGCAATGTTAGATGTCTGTCAAAATTCTGTTACTGCATAGTTTTAAAATTTTCATTTCAGTTATTTACTTATAAAAGTTTCAAATGTCTTGTTAATGAAATAAATGGTCTGAAATCCAGGTTGCGGCGTAAATGGACTGATGTTTCAAAATAGTGATGATAAAACAGCCGTTATTTGTGATTTAGATCACGATGGAGTGCGAGAGGTGCCGCAGCGTCGTCGATATACCAGCAGACATTTGCCGCAACGTAACTGAAATTAATTTTTCATTTTGTTTCATTCACCGGCGTACCTACAAAATCAAGGATCAACTATGAATATTAAGAAAACGATTGTTGCCTCTTTGTTAGCCTGCATGCTGCCTGCGGTGGTTATGGCAAAAGATGTCTCCATTGGCGTCTCGATGGCGCTGTTTGACGATAACTTCCTGACGATCCTGCGTACCTCGATGCAAAAAGAGATGAAAAAAGATGGCGTTAAATCGCAGATCGAAGACGCGAAAGGGGATGTCTCCCAGCAGCTGCAGCAGGTGCAGAACTTTATCGGCCAGGGGGTGGACGCCATTATCGTCAACCCGGTGGATACCAACGCGGTGAAACCGATCATGGATCAGGCCACCAAAGCCGGGATCCCGCTGGTGTTTGTGAACCGCCGTCCGCAGGCGGAGCTGACCGACAAGATGGCCTATGTGGGATCTGACTCTATTCTCGCCGGCCGTCTGCAGATGGAAGCGCTGGCGAAAGCGATGAACGGTAAGGGCAATGTGGCGATCCTGCTCGGCGACCTGGCGAATGAATCCACTCGCGACCGCACCAAAGGGGTGGAAGAGGTGGTAGCGAAATACCCGAACATCAAAATCGTCCAGAAGCAGACCGCGAAATTTACCCGCAATGACGCAGTGGATGTGGTCAGCAACTGGATGACCAGCGGTGAGGATATCCAGGCCATCGCCTCCAACAACGATGAAATGGCGATCGGCGCCCTGCAGGCGCTGGGCGAAAACCCGAACCATATTCTCATCGCCGGCGTGGATGGCACCCCGGATGCCCTGCAGATGCTGAAGAGCGGCAAGATGATCGCCACCATCTTCCAGGATGCGAAAGGCCAGGGTGAAGGCGCAGTCGACGCGGCCATCAAGCTGGCGAACGGCGAGAAAGTGGAAAAAATCATCGACGTGCCGTATCAGCTGATCACCAAAGAGAACATGGCTGAATTTACCAACCGTAATCAGAAATAGTCCTGGCCAACCTGTGGTACGGAGGTGGATGTATGAACGCTTTTGCCCTTGAAGCCGAAGGTATCAGTAAGTTCTTCCCCGGCGTGAAGGCGCTCGATAATGTCTCATTGCGCGTGCGTCCGGGAACGGTGCATGCCCTGATGGGCGAGAACGGCGCCGGTAAATCCACGCTGATGAAATGCCTGATCGGTATCTATCGCCCCGATAAAGGGTCGATTCGCGTGAAAGGGGAGCCGGTGGAGTTTACCGACACCATGGATGCGCTGCGCTCGGGGATCTCGATGATCCACCAGGAGCTCAATCTGGTGCCGCATATGACGGTGGCGGAGAATATCTGGCTGGGGCGCGAGCCGATGAAGTACGGCTTTGTCGACCACGGCCAGCTGACCCGCCAGACCCAGGCGCTGCTGGATAAGCTCAATATCCGCTTAACCGCTGACCGGCTGGTGGGCGACCTGAGCATCGCCGCCCAGCAGATGGTGGAGATTGCCAAAGCGGTTTCATGGAACGCGGATATCGTGATCATGGATGAGCCCACCTCGGCGCTGACCGAAGGCGAGGTGGCTCACCTGTTCACCATCATCCGCGACCTGCGCGCCCAGGGTAAAGCGATCATCTATATCAGCCACAAAATGGATGAGATCTTTGCCATCACCGATGAGATCAGCGTCTTTCGCGACGGCACCTGGGTGGGGAGCAAAAACACCACCGAATTTACCCGGCAGTCGCTGATCACCCAGATGGTGGGCCGCGAATTAACCCAGCTGTTTCCGAAATTTAATAACACCATCGGCGAAGAGGTGCTGACGGTGCGCAACCTGACGCGTCAGGGCGTGTTCCATGACGTCAGCTTTAGCGTACGCCGTGGCGAAATCCTGGGCGTGGCCGGGCTGGTGGGCGCCGGGCGCAGCGAGGTGATGGAAAGCCTGTTCGGTATGGAGCGCTTCGACAGCGGCGAAGTGCTGATCGACGGAGCGCCGGTGACCATCGATTCCCCCTCCGTGGCGATTGAAAAGGGGATGGCATTATTAACCGAAGACCGGAAAAAGTCGGGCCTGTTTCTGGTGCTGTCGGTGCTGGAAAATATGAGTATCGTCAAAATGCCGGAATATATCGGCAAGAGCGGTTTTGTCCAGCACGTGAAAATGGCCGAAGACTGCATGGAGCAAATACGCCGGCTCAATATTAAAACGCCGACGATGGATCAAATTATTAATAACCTCAGCGGGGGGAATCAGCAAAAAGTCCTGATTGCGCGCTGGCTGTTAGCGCAACCGAAAATCTTAATTCTCGATGAGCCGACCCGCGGTATCGACGTCGGGGCGAAGGCGGAGATTTATCATCTTATCAGTGAACTGGCGAATCGGGGGGTGGCGGTGATTATGGTCTCCTCTGAACTGCCGGAAATCCTTGGCATGAGCGATCGGGTCATGGTGATGCATGAAGGTCGTATCACCGGCATCCTGGAAAAAGACGAAGCCGACCAGGAAACCATTTTGTCGTTGGCATCCCATTGAGGCACAGAGAATGAGTAATATGAAATTAACGGCGGCTCCGGCCAGCGAGGGTTCCTCCTTCTTCGCTAATTTGCGGCATAAAATGCCGAAAGATACCGGCATCTTTGTGGTGATGCTGGTGATTGCCCTGACCTTTGAAATCGCCGGCTGGTATGTTCGCGACCAGTCGTTCCTGCTCAATACCAACCGGCTGGTGCTGATTGTGCTGCAGGTGGCGATTATCGGCATCATCGCCGTGGGCGTCACCCAGGTGATCATCACCACCGGGATTGACCTCTCCTCCGGCTCGGTTATTGCCCTTGCGGCGGTGGTGGCGGCCAGCCTGGCGCAAACCTCCGATAGCCTGTCGCCAATGTTCCCGGCGCTGGTCAACCTGCCGGCGGTGATCCCCATTTGCGCGGGGATCGGCGTCGGCCTGCTGTGCGGCCTGACCAACGGTTTCCTGGTGACGCGGACCGGTATCCCGCCGTTTATCGCCACCCTCGGGATGATGGTTTCGGCGCGCGGTCTGGCGCAGTATTACACTCAGGGCAACCCGATCAGCTTCCTCTCCGACAGCTTTACGGCGATAGGCCAGGGGGCGATGCCGGTGATTATCTTCTTCGTGATCGCCGCCGTGTTTCACATTGCGCTGAAGCATACCCGGTATGGCAAATATGTGTATGCCATCGGCGGCAACATGACCTCGGCCAAAGTGTCCGGCATCAATGTGAATAAATATCTGGTGATCGTCTACACCATCGCCGGGGCGCTCTCCGGGCTGGCGGGGGTGGTGCTGGCGGCGCGCGTTAGCAGCGGCCAGTCGAGTATGGGGATGTCCTACGAGCTGGACGCGATTGCCGCCGCGGTGATCGGCGGCAGCAGCTTAATGGGCGGAGTGGGGCGCATTACCGGCACCCTGATTGGCGCGATGATCCTTGGCCTGATCAAAAGCGGTTTTACCTTTGTCGGCGTCGATGCCTATGTGCAGGATATTATTAAAGGCATCATTATCGTTGCGGCGGTAACCATCGATATGCGTCGCAACCGGAAAAAACACTAATCTTATCAACGGGCGGCAACGGCGAAGGATGTCGTTGCCGCCCGTCCTGTCCAGAAATAAACAAAATACTCCCCGCCAGGCTCCGCCTGTCTGTTTTGCCCGCGCTGCGCATCCTGTACAGTTTCGCCACTTCCGTTGTCCATTCGTCAGGGGCCACGCGTGGCCTGCGGTTTCTGGAGTCGTATGAATACACCATCCTTTGGCAAATTCTCGCCGCGCTGGCTAAATAACTGTTCGGAATAGTAGATCACTTTGAGGGAACTCAGCCCGAATTG
>OGGO01001445.1_pt1 | contig 11608 bp, 10 predicted proteins | sample 1571231 | NCBI WGS metagenome assembly OGGO01 (sample SAMEA2582036, study PRJEB24529) | metagenome | biome: Human gut stool | place: China | collected 2011 | reverse complement strand
TCATCATGAAGAATACCAACAAGAAGAAGATGATATCAATCATTGGAATGATCATAAATTCCGGCTTAGTTTTCATACGAAAGCTTTGCAAATTCATAATTATTTCCACCCTTCTCGTTTAGCGCTAACAATGCTGACACACATATTTTCAATTTGGTTAATAATAGAATCCAAACGATGACTAAAGATTGTGTACACAATAAACGCCATGATAGCTACGCACAAACCAGATGCTGTAGCGATGAGGGCTTCACCGACACCACCAGTGATAGCAGATGCGCCCGCACCGGAGTCAAGGATACTGAAAGAACCAATCATACCGGTTACTGTACCAAGCAAACCCAATAGCGGAGAAATGGTAACTGTAGCACTAAGGTAATCCATATATTTACGGAAACCAACTGCATCAACACCCATTTGATCAGCAAAAGCTGTTTTCATAGCGTCTTCGCTAGAAGCATTATTTAAGCCTGCTTCTGCAATACGACTTGCAATAGAAGGATTTTCTTTGATTACTTTATCAATTTCTGCCCAATTTTGTAATTTTGCTAGTTCATTTACTGCATGAGTTACAACAAATGTTTTACCTGCATATTTACGATAGAAGAAAGCTCGTTCTACAGCGATAGCGATAACCATGAAAGACAAGAGTAATAATGGATACATTACATACCCGCCGCTATGAAACAAGTGAATGACATAATTTAAGTTTTCCATATTAGTAACCTTTCTGCCTGTTTACAGACTGAACATTAGAACCTGTAGGTCCCTTGAATTCTTGTATAATCGCCTAACTTAAAGCTTTCACTACCATATAAAGTATCTCGTTTATTAGTGCCCTTCGCATCGAATGTGTAGAATGCCTCAAGGAGTAAGTCCTTGCGAGGTACATAGCCGGCACCGAATGTAAAGCTGCGAATACCGTCGAGATAACGATCCGGTACTGCGCCAGTACCATTGCCCCCAAAGAAGGAGCCATGTTCAAAGTATTTGTAATCGATGAACGCATTCCAAGATTTTGGAATATCTAAATCAGCACGGCCAATATCTAGACGAGCCATCCAGAAGTGTGGTGTACCACCCATTTGATGCCCTTTAAGCGCAAAGTCTGCTGTGCCTCGTTCATGTTCATAAACAGTATTACCGTTTAAGTAACGGCCAAGGTTGGAACGGTTTTGTCCGTAATCAACGGTAACAGATGCATTAGCACCCAGTTGATATTTAGCACCGATACCGAATACATGAGCTACATTGGAGAAGCTATATTCATCATTACCGTTGCCATTTGCATTGAGGTATGTATGAGTTTTACCGCCAAAGGAGCGTAAATACCAGGCTTGTAAACCAATACGAGAGCCTATTTGTTTTTTATATTGAACAAAGGCTGCCTTATCAATAGCTGGCACAGTATCTTTTTCAAGAACTACCCCTTCTGTGCGAATCAAGTTGCCAATGATCTTACCAATCGCTTCACGCGGTAATTTGTTTTCAGACTCTGCATCATGTACAACCTTTTCAAGATTATACATATAGTTAAACATTGCATTTGGCATGCCCCAACCATAGTAAGAACTACCTTCACCCCAATCATTAGAGGCCATTGTAAAGTTCTTTTTGTAAATTGCATTTTTAGCATCAAAATCGCTAAATGCATAGCGTCCACTATCGTATTTATATGTCTTAGCACCTAAATAACCAGTGAACTCATAATCACTAGCTGGTTGTCCATAGTAATCATAAGATTGTTTGAACGTACCATCTGGCTGTTTAACCCAAACTACATCAAGCTCACTATTGTTATAGTTGCTCCAGTTATCTGTAGCATTATACTTAGCAATTTCTGCAATGGATTGATTAATATCAGCGCTATGTTTATCAACATAATCTTTTGGGTTCAACAAAGCATCTTTATTATCAGTAGATACGATAAGACCTTTAGCCTTTTCTTTTAAGGATTCAGGGTATAAAGAAGAGTTCACATTATACATAATGTCGCTAGTCTTATATAGTTTTTCCCCTGTATTCTTATTAGTGATTTCATACATTGCATAACCACCAGATGGAATATCGAGGGAGAATTTTTTCTCCGCCATATCTGTAGGGTATGCCTTTGTAAGAATATCTTGTAATCGACTCATCACTTGAGCTTGTTTTTGTTGTGTTTCTGCAAGCTTAGCATTAGCCTTTTCAATTTCTTGATCCCGATTCGGATTGCTCCAACTTAGATTCAATGTAGCTTTATACGCTTCATATTCATCTTGCAAACCTTTTAGCTGTTGATAGAAGTAAAGGCTATCTGTCTTGCCTTTGTAAGTAGAATCATAAATACCATTAGGACTATCTGGTGCAGCTGTATCTTCATTAGATTTTTTCTCACCATCAGAACCTGTTTTTGTAGCACTACTAATATCGTATGGGAACTCATCACGATTAATACCAATCAATTCAGCCGCTGTTGGTGGTCTGTAGATAACTTCATGTACTGCATGAGTATAGGCAGAATCAGTGATGCCTGTACTATGTTTGAAAGTACCAACACCGATACGAACTTGAGAGTCGTGACCATTCCAAACGGCACGAACACCATCATAAGATTGACCAAACCAGTAACCACTAGCCCCCATTGGCTCTGTTAAGCGGCCCACTGATACGTCCCATTTTTTAACCCGTCTTGTGAGATCCACTGTATCGAGTCGTTGATGGTTAAAGCCTTTAGAATCAGATTGAGTCCAGCTTGTATCGACACCACTCATGCCAGTCGCACTGCCGATAACCTTAAGGTTTGTAAACTCATTAAGGCGTGCATCAAAGCCAAGGCGCAATCGTTGTTCAAAGCTATGACGATTAGCATCGTACATATTCGCTTTCGCAGAACCGATAGCGGAGTTAGCTCTAAATGGAGATTGAGGTCTATTAGAACCATCATGTGCCATCCAGCGCGCTCTGTAGTCGCCAACTAATGTAACACCACGTTCTTTAGTGGTATCAAAATCAGATCGAATAAAATCAGTTAAGCGAACTACATCAGCTACGTTTTGTACGCTAGATTCAGCACTACCAACTTCACCATTTGTACCTACTACACCAGCCTTTGCACCATCTTTGGTCTTGCCGATAGCCGTCGTTTTTGTACCATCGCCACCACCGAATTTAAGGTTAACGCCCATGCGGTATACTCGCTCTTGTGTTGCACGGTCATCATCGCGATGGTTAAAGATATTGTTGATACCAAAGTACATCATGGCATTTTTATTGAATCGTTTTTGAACCATTACGTTCCAAATGCCAAATGTTTTCTTTTCATAAGTTTGCTTATTATAAACACCTGCATCACCGGACAAGATATCTGGCCAATAGTTACCACCATTATTAAGAGTATTACTATCAAGCATGTTGATATAGTAATCACCCCAGATGGAACCATTCCAACCGGATTTAGGATTGTCATAAGTAATGCCGATATCAACCTTGTGCATTGGTTTATCAAGCAATTGACGAGGCATTGAAGGATCGCTCTTGTTGATGGCATGTAAGTATGTATAACCTAACTTACCAGACCAATATTTACCGAACTTTTGCTGTACTTCCGCTTGAACACCTGTAATTTCCGCTTTACCAATATTTTTAAAGCTGTAAATCATATCTGGTGCCCGTTGGTACTTCGCATCGCCTTTAAGGTATGGCGCAAAGTCCATGAAGTCCCCTGTGAAGTACACGGACATATAGTTCTTGATGCGGTTGTGGAATACGCCTACGCGGGCATAGGTATTTTTATTTTCCCCTTCCAAGCTCATATCAAAGTTGACAGATTTTTCAGGTTTTAAATTAGGATTACCAGCCCAGTACCAACCGAGTTTTGCTACACCAATCCCTACAGGGTTAGAAGCGTACATTTCCCAGTTATACCACAATTCGCCCATACCTGGCTCAGTATAACCAGTCCCTACATTGGCTTTAAATCTACGGTGTGTATTGCCATTTACGTTATAGGTCATACCTAAGGAAGCAGATAGGTTAGAACCAAATAAGCTACTATTGTCAAAACGTACAATTGGAGACAATGTTAAATTCTTATTCACTTGCCAAGTGTCAGAAATATAAGCGTTTAACTTGCGGATCGAACCGCTACCAGTGGTCAATCGTTGATCCCGATTACGGTACTCTTCTAAGAAGGCTTTGCCATTTAATTTAGGCGCCTTTTTACGCATTTCTGGGTCATTGGACTCGCCATATTTAAAGTAGTCACCTACGATATTGGCACGTGTAGCAGATAATACAGGATTTTCTGCTTTTAAACGATCTTCTAAGGCTTTATAACGAGCTTTAAACTCATCCGTTACAGGTTGATTATTAGGGGATGTGCTAGACCAATCACTTAATCGGCTTTCAGATAAACCATAATTTATATAGTCATCGTATGTAATACCTGGTTTTTGAGCATCTGTTTCGGCGCCATAGTATTCATAATCCATATCCCATTGTGGCATCCCCCCACCGGAATTAATGAATTTGTAGTCGTGGATGTGAGAGTACACTTTAATGCTATTATCGCCTTTACGACGTACAAGACGGTCAAGTTTATCCACTAGCAAGCTCTTATCATAATCCCATGGATCGATGTACATAGTACTTGTATTAGGGGAGCTCTTCAATCGGCTACCAGAGCCTTCTTCACGAGCATAGCTTACGCCGTAACTAAGTAGATGATTTTTGTTAAGCTGTGTATTCGCATTAGCTCGAATGTCTAATTGACGGTGATCGATATTATCGATATAGCGCAACTCATTGGAGCCTTCATAAGCAGAACGACCAGTATAACTGATGAGGGCTACGTCATTTTCTTTAATACGGGAGTAGTTAGTTTCAACAGTCCAATCGCTTCTACCAGCTCGAGAGGACCATTGTAAGTTTGCCGTATTACGGTCCGCGGTACGTTTAAAATGTTGTTGAGGCTCTAAGTCGGAGTCAGAGTGTTTTACATCACGTACAAGATCTTCTGTATAACGGTTGAGACGCATTTCAAATTTATTTTTGTCATTTGCCTCGTAAGTTGCTACAAGACCGATATCAGCCGCATCACCGTAGTGACGAAGTACATTGGGCTTAAAATTATGTTTTGCATAGTCATAAGCCATACCAGATGCACGGCGGCTAACGGATGCCAATACAGGCATGAGATCTCGTTTACTACCCGATAAACCGACCTTCAATTTCCCCATTTGACCGGAGTCGGCACGAATGAAGAAGTTTTGGAATGGGAACGCATCGCCATCGCTCTTACGTCGCATACCTTCTGCATTTAATTGCAAAGATGGTTTCTTTTGTGCCTTTTTAGTTATGATATTAACTACACCACCTATAGCATCAGAGCCGTATTTAGCACTGGCAGCACCTTGAATAACTTCTATACGTTCAACGTTTTCTGTACCTAGTCGTTGGACTTCGTCTGCCGCACCAGAGTACTTATCAAAATCGCCTAGTACGGGTTGACCATCTACAAGGATTAGTGTGTGACGCGCTTCTGCACCGCGGATGGATACACCAACACGGCCCATAGCATCAACAGTTCTAGATACACCTGTTTGAGTAAATATAATGTCTTCGACGGACTTCGCCTGTTTCTTTTCAATCTCTTTCTTGGTAATGATTTGCACTTGCTGTGAGTCTAATTTTGCTGCTTCTTCAGCCCATGTTCCTTTAACATGAACCACATCTGTCGTGACAGTCGCATTATCCGCCCAAACTACGAGAGGTGCGCTAAGCCATAAGGCAACTGCACTAGACAGAATGATGTTGCGCTTTGTATGTCCCCACCTATTCATTGTGCCCTCCTTAATTTCCAACTAACCATATATTTTGTATCTCCCACTATCAACTAAAAAAGATACACTTTACCAACATATAATGACATTGAATATCATTTACATTTTAATGTTAGCAAAGTGTATCTTGCATATCTACTCCGAAAAGACCAAAAATATACATTTCGGACAATATTAAGTTTTTATAACCTACTCGTTCTAAGCCTTACATACTTATATTATATATATATTACTAAGCACTATAATGCACGCCTTGGTTTAGTTTGGCTTAACTTAAGGTATTTATACCTTACGATAAGCACTAGGTGTTACACCTGTAGCCTCTTTGAATGCACTAGTAAATTTACTGCCATTCTCGTAGCCTACAGCATTAGCAATTTCTAAAATAGATTGATCTGACTCTTGAAGCAAGCGCTTAGCTGCATTAATACGACATTCCTTTAAATATTGATGGATTGTCGTACCATATACCCCTTTAAAACAACGCTTTAATGTTGATGTAGGAATATCAAATTCCTCAGACAAGGAGTCTATAGTGAGCCGTTTCATAAACTGTGTAGATATATGTTCATTAACAGCTTTTACAATATCTACTTGTTGTTTACGATAAGAACTTCTCTTTTCATGATTAGTTGTAGAAATAACAGATAACAGCAAGAAGATTTCAATGACTTTTAATTTAAAATAGTGTCCCTTAATTTGATCAGGCACCGTATATAAACTAGAAAAAATCTGACGAACAGATTCCGTCTCTTCCATCATCATACCAAAGTCAGAATGCTCACAAAATCGATTTGCTAATTGAGTCAAATCGATGCGCGCTTCAGTAACAAGTGCATCTAATACGGGTTGAGCCTTTTCAACATCTACGAGTAATACAATCCCCTTAAACAGTTTTGTAGGGAAGTAGTTCTCATGTTGATAATCAGCATGAATATGCCACCCTAAGGACATATCACCTGGTCCCATATATAAATAATCACCAGATGTAAACTTGCACTCAATACGCCCCTCTTCACAATGATTTATGGCAAACGTCTTTGTATGTGATTTAGCATAAAATTGAATCGTTTCTCGCTTCACATCAAGGAACATCAAATCAATACCGTCAAACACTGTATGTCTCGACATAGAAATTCCTGCATGTGAAACTGCATGATTATGTGGATTCATACTATCACCATATACACAAATACTATAAAAATTATTATATACACAATTATTATAGTATACTTATTGATATTCATTGTCAAACTAAAAATAGTAATAATTCATTTTTTATTTAAAAATATAAGTTTAGCAATTGGTAGTCCACACAATCTATTTTCAGTAATATATAAGGCACTGTTTATTAGGATCTATTTATTAGACTCTATCCACTACATAGTCCACCTATGTATTATTGATTCTGCAATAAAATAAGCCTTGCAAGTTAAACCCATACAGTCTAACTTACAAGGCCATATTTAGAATTATGAAAGATAATTCTTTATTTTTTTGTTTTTACAATAAAGGCTAATGCTATTACATGAGCAATCCATACGAGGCCCATCACGATAAGCGCAACTGGCATATTTTGACTAAAATATGCGCCCGTAGCCATTATGGTAGTAACAGAAGCGAGAATGGACAACTTTGTCCGCAATGTCAACGCTTTATCGCGTTCATAAGCACCAACAGTCTTTTGATATAAACTAGACTCCAAAAACATCTTATAGAATCGTTCAGATCCTCGGGCTAAACAAAATAATGTTAGCATATATAACGGAACTGTTGGTAACAGTGGTAGTACGATGCCTGCTGTACCGAGGGCAAAACTGATTGCACCAATGGCCAGAAATACATATCTAACTACAACATTACTGTGTTGTTCAGTTGCTTTCATTAATCCTCTTCTACGTAGTTAATTACTTTACCTTTTGTTTTAATAAAGTTAGGAATGATAAGTACTAATGCGGCAATGGCTACGATACCATAAATACCAGCCATACCTACCCATTCATAAGCATTACCTAATACAAGGCCCATTACGGCAAAGTCCGCATCACCAAATGTTGTATTTTGGAAGCCTAATTGACCAAGAACTGGAAGGGCCATCGCTGGCAAGAATGTAATAGCTAAACCATTAAGGAAAGCACCTACTGCGGCACCACGGCGACCACCTGTAGCATTACCATAGATACCTGCTGTAGCACCACAGAAGAAGTGTGGTACAAGACCAGGAATAATCAATACGCCGCCAACAGCACCAAGGATAAGCATACCGATGATACCGCCGATGAAGGAGCTAAGGAAGCCTAATACTACAGCTGTTGGAGCATATGTGAAGAATACAGCACAGTCTACAGCTGGGATGGCATTAGGAATAATTTTTGTAGCAATACCTTGGAAGGCAGGAATCAAATCGCCTAAGATCATACGTACACCAGAGTATACGATTGTTACGCCTACAGCAAAGTTCATAGCGCTCATAACAGCATATAAGTAAGGACTCATATCACCAGATAAAGTAGATACGAATTCAGATCCCGCTGCAATAGCTGCAATCAAATAGAATACGATCATAGTCAATGCAGTAGATAGTGTGGAGTCACGCAAGAAACCCCATTTTTCAGGAATTTCAATATCTTCTGTGCTATCTTCAGCTTTACCTACATATTGAGCAACCCAAGCAGATAGATAATAACCTAAACTACCAAAGTGACCAATAGCAATTTCATCACCATCAGTAACTTTAGATGTGTAGCTTTGACCAATAGCTGGAGAAATGGCAGACCACGCGCCCATCAAGAAGCCACCTACAAGGATGAGCTCCATACCGGACAAACCTGCTGTACCGAGTACGGCAGACATGAGACATGCCATAAATAAGCTGTGATGACCTGTTAAGAACACATATTTGAACTTGGTGAAACGAGCAATACATAAGTTCATCAATAAGCCTACTACGAGAATAGACATCGTTTCAACGCCAAGAACCTTTTGTGCAACAGCCACGATAGCTTCATTGTTTGGTACAACGCCAGTAATATGGAAGCCATGTTCAATCATCTTGCCTAGTGGATCAAGATTGCTAACGATAACACCAGCACCTGCTGCGAGCATCAAGTAGCCAAGAATCGGTTTCAATGTACCTGTCATTACCTTATGAAACGGACGTTTCAAAGCAACTAAGCCTACACATGACATAATACCAATTAAAAGTGCTGGTTGAGACAGCACGTCACGTAAGAACTCTAATACCATTTCCATGGCACTACCTCCTATATATAGTTGTTAAAAATTATTGCGCAGCTTGTTTTAATGCTTCAAGAACATCTTCTGTGATTTTCTTTTTATTAATATAACTGCGAACAATAGCGATATTTTTACCTTCGAATTGTTCTGCCAATTCTTTTACAGTTACGATAAGATCAGCCTTACGACCTTGTGCCGCATTAAAATCGATTGATTCAACTTGTGCATCAATGCCGTTTTCAGCACAAATCTCTTCGATTTTCATTTTTAGCATCAAGCTAGAACCAATGCCATTACCGCATACAGTTAATACAGAAATCATAATTGCCTCCTTCTATATCTATTATTGTTCATCTAAATGCTCTGCCAAGAATGCTTGTACATCATCTATACTTTCAAACTCAACGGCTGCATCTAAGAATTCTTCATCCTCAAACAAAGTAGCGATATCTGTCAACAATTGAATATGCTCATCCTTATTAGGAGCACATAAGAATAATGCTACAGATACAGGGTCATTATCTGGGCTACCAAAGTTCAATGGTTTTTCCAACGTAACTAAGGCTGTACCCACTCGTTTTGCACCATGTTCAGGACGAGCATGTGGCATCGCAAGACCTGGGGCCAATACAATATATGGACCCATTTCGCGTACCACCTCAACCATAGCCTCTGTATAAGATGGATCAGTAAAACCAGCATCAACCATGAGTTGGCCACCGTGACGAATTACATCTTCCCACGTTTCAGCGGGATAGTGAAACGATACATTATCCTCGGATAATAAATCTTGTAACAAGCTAACACCTCCTAAGCTTACATCTATACATATATTTCTATTATAGCCATTAAAAGAAGTTTTTCATATATCAAAATAACAATGACCTTATCAAAATGAATAAATCTAACATCCAAAACAATTATTTTATAAATCCTCAACTTCAAGACATTACAGCAGTTAAAGAAGGTCACTTTATTCGTGTAAAACTTTCTGAAATCACTCCTGGTGTACGTACAGTTGATGCGCTAAAACGTTTAGCTTAAGAAATTCACGGCGTTAAAATCGACTAATATAGCTGATAATACACTAATATAATTTACCTAATTATAATCAACGAAAAGGTCCCAATTCTTTTGAATTGGGACCTTTTTCGTACTACTTGTATTGCACACAGCATATGATTTAGAGAGTAGAGATGTGTTGTAGTTGAAAGATTTAGGAATAATAGATTATTGTAAAATAGATTTAAAGTTTATTAAGTTGTATATGCTGTGACAATGCCTAATGAGTTATGTATGCGTTTATATATTTATTTATCTATCTATGTATACATTTATGCGTTTCTAGCACATTGTTGCCTATATCGTTTATCGTTATTAGCCTTAATGGCCATGATCAAGGGTTTTAGTGAAAGAAATTCTTCATCACTGAGTCGAATAGTTCTACCAATACGTTTAATAGGATTACGTGGGCGCCCGGCACCGCGTCTAGTTCCACCCCATGCCATATACTTACCTCACTTTTCACTTAAAAAACTCCTTCTACCGATAGTATAACCTCCGATACATAAGTATGCAATAGTTATTCATTTTAAACAAACCCAAAACAGCCTATAAACAAGTAATAAACTGCATTTATTAATAAAACGCATAATTCACAAAACCACATATTTATAAGTTTTTCTTCCTATACAACTTGAATTCCAACATCAACGTTGCCAAATATAGATAAATCGCTTTTATAGAATATAGTATTTAAAACCAACCAAAATCTAACGCCATTATCTATTTCTAAGACATAATCTTATGAATTTAAGTCCTACAAAAAAAAGACTGCTTTCGCAGTCTTTTGTATTGTTATGTAGTTATGTATTAACCAAATAGTAAATGACCTACTTCGTAAGCGACAGCAGCTACGATACCAGATAATGGAATCGTTACGAACCACGCCATAACCATAGATCTTGCTACGCCCCAGTTTACGGCTTTAATACGTTTAGAGGAGCCTACACCTAATAAAGAACCACTTACAACGTGTGTTGTACTTACAGGTAGGTGCAAGAATGTAGCAGTAAAAATAGTAATGGCTGAGTTTAAATCTGCAGCAAAACCATTAATAGTTTCTAGCTTGAAAATCTTAGTCCCCATAGTGGAAATAATTTTCCAACCACCAGCTGCAGTACCTAATGCCATTGCAGTAGCACAACATAACTTAACCCATAAAGGTACGTCTAATGTATCAATATAGCCACCGCTAAGCAATGTTAAGGTAATGATACCCATCGCCTTTTGGGCATCATTAGAACCATGAGAAAAGGCCATCATAACGGCAGATACAATTTGCATGGATCTAAATCTATCATTCAATACGATTGGAGAAAATCTGCCAAAAATGAGAAGCAAAACTTTCATCACAATATAGCCCCCAATCATGGCTACGATTGGAGATAAAATGAGGGATAAGAAGATTTTTAAGATACCAGCCTCATTTAAAGCATCAAAGCCTACAGACCAACCTACGGCACCGATGATACCACCGATAAGTGCAT
>OGGO01001428.1_pt1 | contig 11753 bp, 15 predicted proteins | sample 1571231 | NCBI WGS metagenome assembly OGGO01 (sample SAMEA2582036, study PRJEB24529) | metagenome | biome: Human gut stool | place: China | collected 2011 | reverse complement strand
CGAATGGTCCGTCTCCGGCAACAGAACAGTTCGTTCCTACTCTTAGAAGCGAGCCACATCAAGAGAAAAATTGACGGAAATTCTTATTTGATAAATCGGAATTTATTGAGGTGTTTAGAATGAAACAGAAAGTACCTATGATATGCAACATTGTGAGTCTCATTCTGTTGATTGTATTTGTTATTAAGAGCATCGTTGATTATACTCAATACTTAACATCGCTAAACTCTGCGCCCTTTTTATTTGTGGGTGTTAGTAAATGCTTTGTTTTTGGTAATTCCTGCAATTATTTTGTTCGTTATTGGTTTCGTTGTAAAGAAGAAACAGTAAACAATTCCAGTTTGTGGATTGGAGGAATAAAATGAAAAAGTATTTTCTACCGCTTGGTGTATTGGGAATATTTATGATTATTGCAGTAACATTATGGCTGACACAGGACAATATATTTTACCTTTTTAATTTTAGCTATATTGGAATATCAATTTTTTTCGGGATATTTCTTTATATAAAAAAATACAAATATGCCCGCAGAGTTGCACAGCTTTTAGTCGGACTTTATATGTTGGTGTATTTGGGCTTTATTTGCGGTGAAAATATGCAGATTGAGGGATTTTGGTATTATCTTTTTACAGGGGTATTTGAAGCCGCAACAATTCATTATGCGGTGGCAAAAATTTTTGGACCATTGCTTTTTGGCAGAGGTTGGTGTGGGTATGCCTGTTGGACGGCAATGGTGCTTGATTTTCTTCCGTATAAAGTTCCCAAAACACCACGGGAAAAGATTGGGTGGATAAGGTATATAACATTTGCAATTTCTCTTATATTTGTTTCGGTGCTATTTCTTGCTCGTATCGGTAACATTGAGAGGATTATGTTTTGGGCGTTTATCATTGGAAATGCCATATACTATATAGTTGGGATAATATTGGCTTTTGTCTTTAAGGATAATCGTGCATTTTGCAAATACATATGTCCTATCACTATATTCTTAAAACCTATGAGTTATTTTTCGCTGCTCCGAATTAAATGTGATAAAAGCAAATGTGTTTCATGCGGCAAATGTAAAAATGTGTGTCCTATGGAAGTAGATGTTACAGATAATTCCAGAAAACGAAAAAACGGTACGGAATGTATTCTTTGCTTTGAATGCGTGAAGAATTGTCCGAGAGATGCACTATAAATTCGCGTTTATCAAGGTAAACATTTAAGTATTAAAAACGGGAGTGAAAATAAATGATGACCATTGCACAGATCATGGAAAAGATGATCGCCTTTTCCGAAGGGAATATCCATGACATCACGCACCTGAGCTGCGTGTGGACCTATGCCAAAACCATTGGTGAGCTGGAGGGGCTGGACGCAGACACGCAGTTTATTCTGGAGGTGGCGGCCATCACCCACGATATCGCCTGCTCGCTCTGCCGCAAAAAGTACGGCAACGCCAATGGTAAATATCAGGAGCAGGAGGGTGCCCCGCTGGTGCGGGAGTTCTTGGTAGATACCGGCATGACGGCAGAACAGATCGACCGGGTGGCCTATCTGGTAGGGCACCACCATAGCCCGGCGCAGATCGACGGCATTGACTATCAAATTCTGATTGAGTCGGATTATATCGTCAATGCGTCCGAAAGCGGGTACGACCAGCAGGCAATCCGAACCTTTATGGAATATACGATGAAGACGGCAGCAGGTATCCGGCTGACGAAAACAGTGTTTGGAGTGTAAAAATGATTCAGAAGCATTGCTTTGAATGCGGTACGGCATTGATTGAAAAAGAACTGGAAGAAGAGGGCATTGTGCCTTATTGCCCGAAATGCCAGCAATACCGATTCCCGATGTACAATGTGGCAGTCAGCATGATTGTTGTGGATGAGGAAACCGGGAAAATTCTGCTCATCCAGCAGTACGGCAAGCCCTCTTATATTCTGGTGGCTGGATATGTGAACCGCGGTGAGGCAGAAGAACACGCCGTGGTGCGGGAAGTCCGGGAAGAAACCGGGTTGGAAGTAGAGCACCTCCGGTTCAACCGTACCAAGTTTTTTGAGCCGTCCAACACGCTGATGTGCAACTTTACGGCTTTCGTCAGAACCGCAAAGGCGCTGCATATCAACTACGAAGTGGACCGCTGCAAGTGGTTCACCCCACAGGAAACCAGAGAAAACATCCGTCCCAACAGCCTTGCAGCGGAATTTTTGAATGCGTATCTGGACGAAGTGGGGAATAAGCCGATGGAGATGTGATTCGTGGCTGTGCCGCGGAAATTTTGACGGAGAGTATGGAAAAAAGTTGGTTCGGCCTGTTTCGGTTGACTTTTTTATAAAGAATTGGTATATTGATACTATATAGTATCAATAAGTATCAACTGCGAGGTGGACAGAATGGATGGGGCACAGTTTGCCAAAATGCTTTCAGATAAGCATTTGTTTGAACTCAATCGGATGGAATACAAGTACTCGACTGTCAGCGTCAAAGAATTTGCCGAATTGCTGCGGCAAAACTTTGCGCAGCCTCTGCCGTTGACTGATTTTTCTGGAAATAAGCTGTTTTACCTGCCGAACCTCGCGCAAATTTCAACAAATGGTATGAAGCAGTTGCTTTCTGTCCCTGTCAGTGGACAAAACTTCGGTTTGTCGGCGATGACCGAGGAAATTTATGCTACTTTTCAAATTGAAAGTATTCGTTCGACCCGCAGCAGTATCCGTTATATCCTCGATGGTTATGCCCCTCGTGATGAACAAGAAGCCCGCATCTATGGTATGAAGCGCGGACTGGAGTTTATCGCGAATCGACAGAATACGATCACCGAGGAGAATCTGCATCACCTATATCAGATCAGCACAGGGGATTATCTCCCGGATGAAGATCGATTACTGCCAAACCACTTTTATCGGCATGGCGAGGTTTTTATTGTGGGCGGTGAAGAACCCAGACCGGGACTTCCGGCAGAGCGGCTTCCCGGTGCCATGAAATGTCTTGTCGATTTTGCGAATGCCAATGACGGCATCAATGAGCTGCATAAGGCTGCCATTCTGCACTTTGCCTTTGCGTACTACCACCCCTATTTTGACGGGAATGGACGCACTGCACGGCTATTCCACCTCTGGTATCTTGTTCAGCAGGGCTATCCTGCGGCACTGTTCACGCCGTTTTCCCGATACATCGCTGAAAACAAGGGCGCATATTACAAAGCCTACGAACGCGTGGAGAGAAATGCTCTGATTTCCGGCTATACGGATGTGACTCCCTTTCTGTTCTACTTCTGCAATGAGGTCTATAACCGCCTGCAGGTGGATGCAGTCCCGCCGAAAACTGATCTTGAGGTATATCAAACTGCTCTTGCGGAAGGAAAAATCACAGAAAAAGAACGGCTGCTCTGGGAGTATGTTCTGTCTGCTTATGGTGCAGAGGAGTTTACCACAAAGCAGCTGGAAAAGGATTTCCGAAACGCTGCGTATGCAACCATTCGGACGTTTGTGATGAAATTCCATGAGATGGGGCTGCTTACTGCAAGAAAAGCAGGAAACAGGGTGTTCTATCGTGTCGGTGGGACTTCTGACGGTCGGCCATTATAATGAATCCAAAAGGAGAACGATATGAAAACGATTCGTGTTGTGGCCGCTGTGATCTGCGACTCCATGCAGGAAAAGCGCAAAATCTACGCTACCGCCCGCGGTTATGGTGACTACAAGGGTCAATGGGAGTTTCCGGGCGGCAAAATCGAGCCGGGCGAAACCCCGCAGCAGGCTCTGAAGCGGGAAATTGAAGAAGAACTGGACACGGAAATCGCCGTGGGTGACCGGATTGGTACGGTCGAGTACGATTATCCGGCGTTTCATCTTTCCATGGACTGCTTCTGGTGTGAAGTGGTTTCCGGCGAGCTTGTGCTGAAAGAAGCGGAAGCCGCGCGGTGGCTGACAAAAGATGACATTGATTCCGTTCCGTGGCTCCCGGCGGATCAGACTATTTTGGATGTTATCAGAAGTTCAATGCAGCCAGTGAAACCACTCCATACCAGCGAATATGACAAAGAACCTCTGCAGAGATGCTGAGTGTTTACGGCATGAAGGATGAACTGCGCCGTCCCATGATGCTGCTGGTGAAAGCCGCTATTCCGAAAAAATCGTAAAACAGAGGTCTCTGAATCTTTTCCTAATAAGAAAGAGATTCGGAGGCCTTTATTGGTTGATTTAGCTAACAGTCGTGTCGAAAGACATCCCGTCTGAGGGCAAAGCGAATGTTTTGCTTTTCAGGCGGGATTTTTTTGCTTTTTGGGACTGTTGTATACAATATATGGACTAAGAGGGTGGGTGACTTGGACTACGAGTCCATAAACTTTTGCTCGAAAGTACGATACACTATTGTCACGGCAGCGGCCCACCTCCGAAAGGGAGCGGGAGCCGCAGCCGGGCGGACCTTGAAAATTGAATATGCAGCTTCAGGTACTTCCAGATAATGATACTTCCGTAATTCGCGGCCCGGTCATAAAGAAGACGGGGTGGCCGAGAGGCCAATGGAGTGGTGCAAATCCAACGCCTGAATGTTTCCCTTTCTCAGGGGTGCCGGGGGCAAATTACCTCCTGAACAACAGCCGTCGTGGCATCCGTCTGCGGCGGCTGTTTCTTACATAAAAAGGAGGTTGATTTTTATGTTACCGAACAACTGGAGATATCTCAGAGGGGACATCTACTATGCAGACATGGAGCCGCATATCGGCTCGGAACAGGGCGGCAAGCGTCCTGTGGTGGTTCTGCAGAACAACATTGGAAACCGTCATTCGCCTACACTGATCGTTGCAACTGTTACCACCCGGACGGAAAAGAAGAAAAACCAGCCCACCCATGTGCTGGTGGATTCCAATCCGGCGTTTGAAGAACCGTCCATGATTCTTCTGGAACAGATTTTTACGATCGATAAATCCCGCATTGAACGCTTTATGGGCTATGCCAGCAAGGCTGAAATGCTCCGCATTGATATGGCTTTGCTGGTCAGTCTCACCCTGAATGTTCTGAGCGGAAACCGCAGCGAATAGCGGACAACCAGTAACCCGTAAAAATGAGGTGATAGCGATGTAACCGGAGGTGAGTGAGCCATGCGAAAGAGTGCCCCCATTGAAGTGGTGGTACATTACCCCAAAACCGAAGAAGGCTGGGAAGAGTTGGGCAAGCGTGTCGCAACTGCCCACGCCAACTATGTGGTCGAAAAAATCGAGCGGCTGAACTGCCCCACATGGCAGAAGCTGGAGCTGTATCAGGCAGTCATTGATACCACCAAGGGTACCTATAAGCCCAAGGAACACCAGAAACCCGGCTGGCAGCCGAGCCGATAAACAAAGCCCCACGCTCAACATATGCTTTTCTGCTCTGACCAGAGACGGTCAGATTCAGAGGCAGTGTTGAGCGTGGGGCTTTTTGTGTTACATAAGTTTTTGGAATTTTGCTGACAAAAAATCATTGATTGTTGGCGGCCAATATGGCATCCTGTGACATTGCGTAACACGCAGAACGGTTCCACTTTTTGCTGAAAGAGCGTATCGAAACCGTCCTGATGGAGCAGCAGAAAAAGCTTTTTGAAAAGTAAAAGCTCTTGCGTCCCGTGAAAAAAGAAGGTAATATAAATATAGAACAAGACACAGAACGCAGGGAGGAATGAAAACCATGTTTTACGAGATCATGCACCGGGAAAGCTGTGTGGCACAACTCAGCACGACAGGGGAATGCAGGGTCTGCCTTGAGGATTTCATGCCCTATGATCTGGTTCTGGTGGAATCGGATGATTTTGACGAGCGCATCAATAATGTAACGAACTTTTACTATTGGTGCGCCTCCCGGATGTTGACGTTGGATCGCACCTACGCCAAGGAAATCCTGAACAGTATCGGTGCATCTCAGAGTGTTACGGACAGGGAACGAGCACAGATTGCATTATCCTACCATTGTCTGTCTTTGCTGGATGTGTTCTGGGTGAAAGAAGAAAACGAGAAGATTCGATTCGAGGATATCAACCTTTTTGCACACTCCTTAAGCAATGCGCTTGTGGATATTGCGCTGCGGGGGCACCAAATGACGGTGACAAACGCCCATCTTCTGGCAAATGACCTGTCTACGGGCGGCTTGTACCCCAAAGCATGGGTGCGCAAAGAGGATGGATTCTATCTTTACAAGGATGGTGGCAGGGAAGCGGTGGAACGTGAAGTGCTGGCAAGCAAAATCTGCCGGTGCTTTGACTGCCATCAGGTACTGTATGAGCAGGGGATGTTTGAAAATGAGCCGGTTTCTATCAGCAAAATCATGACATCCCAGCGATACAGTCTTGTGACCTATGCAGCCTATGACGTCTACTGCACAAACCGTGATTGGAACACGCTGGATAAGATCTTAGAGTTGGATGCTCCCAGCTACTATATGATGAACATTCTGGATTATCTGGTGGGCAATACCGACCGTCATTGGGAAAATTGGGGTCTGCTGGTAGACAACGAAACCAATCAGCCCATCCGTCTGCATGACCTGATGGACTTCAACCGGGCGTTTCAGCAGTACGACACGCCAGAAGGCGCAAACTGTCTGACCGTGGGAAGACGCCATCTGAGCCAAAAAGATGCTGCAGTGGAAGCGGTGCGGAACATCGGACTGAACCAAGTCCGTCAGGTGGAGCACGCCGTATTCTCCGGGCATCCGGCATGGAAAGCAATGTTTGAAGAACGACTGCGTGTTTTATGGAACGCCATGTAAGATAGAGCGAATAGCAGGATAATTAAAACAGGTTGATTCCATAACGAAAGCCCGTCTGCGCTGCCACATATCGTGGCTTGCAGACGAGCTTTTTCGTTTGCCCGGAGAAAAATTACCATACCTCACATACGAAGCATAGATGGAAAATCGGAACCAAGGTTTTCCACCAGATGGCAAAAGCACTTCTGACTGATGGTCTTTTGTCCGTTTTCCCAGCAGCGGATGCTTGTCCGGCTGACCTTTGCGTGGTCGGCAAGCTGCTGACGGTTCCAGCCTTTTGTCTCCCGGTATCTGCGGAGGAAGTCTCCGCCGCCCCGGTGGAAAAACAGGGTGTAGTCGTCCAGAATATCCTCCACCGGGATACCGTAAAGGGCGGCGAGCTTGTCCGCAATCTCCGGGGAGAAGCTCCGGCGGAAATTGCCGCTTTCCAGATGGAGCGCCAGAAACAGAAATTTTGTGGCGAAAAATTGCAGTAAGGTCAGCAGCACACGATATCCCTCCCGGTACATAGTTGTTAGATTGTATGAGCCGGGGCGTGGATAGTTGCCGGAGAAGCCTTTTATATGCAGAAGCTTCTCCGCAGGGGGAAAGCGTGGTATACTGAAAGGGATAACTCGAAATTTGGCGAGGTGATTTACATGAAAAAGAGCACATCAAGAATCGTCGGTTTGGTAATGCTGATTATAGCTGTTGCATTTATAATGTTTGCGGTGAACCATCCAGAAATGAGTTTTCCTTGGAACAATACCATTACTTGGTTACTGTATGGTTTGTATGTTCTTGTGACAGTCGTGCTGCTTATTGCGCCTAAGCTGAAGAAGTAAACAATTCCAGTTTGTCGGGCAAACAAATCATTCTGTACCCTTCAGCGGACGACCCCAAAACGGTTGCCCGCTCTTTTTATGCCAGCGCATCTTGGCGGGGGGGGGAAAACTGCCCAGCGAAACCGTCTGTGGGCGGCGTATGGAAGAGTCAACGAGTCAATAACTCAAAATGATTCCGTTTGGTGACCAGCAGCCCTTCCTTTTGCAGCTTGGAAAGCTCTGCCGACATGGCGGCACGTTCCACGCAGAGAAAATCCGCCAGCTGCTGACGGTCAAAGGGAATGTCAAAGGAGAGGGAGGATTGCCGGATGGACTCGGCAGACAGATAGGACAGCAGCTTTTCCCGTGTGGTCCGCTTGCTGACATGGGTGATCTTATCGTTGAAAAGCAGTATTTTGTTTGCCAGAACACTGACCAGGTTGCGGATGAGCTTCTGGTGATGGTCGCAGGCGGTGGGGCAGGCGGTGAGCAGCCGCTTGACGTTGAGCAGCAGGATCTCGCAATCCTCCTCTGCCACCACGCTGATATTCAGGATGGCACCGGGAGTGGCGGCGTAAGGCTCGCCGAAAAAATCTCCGGTGTTGCACTTGGACAGGATGTTGCGGTGTCCCCAAAGATCCTCCTGTATCACAAGGGTGGAGCCGGACAGCATAAGTCCCATGATCTCTGTGGAATCTCCGGCACGGAAGATATAGGAGCCCCGGGGCCGGGTGATTTTTGTTGCACTGACGCAGTGCAGAATGGACAAGATCTCATCGTCGGTAAGCCCGGTAAAGAAGGGGCAGTTCCGCAGAACAGGAAGATATTTTTGCATAAAAGTTCTCCTTGTTGGAATTCAAACATACAAGATGGCTTTAGTATACTATAATAAACCTGCAAATGCAAAAAACACCCACAACAGGAGAGTATAGATATGATTCGGAAGATCATCCATATTGACGAAGAAAAATGCAACGGCTGCGGGCTGTGCGCAACCGCCTGCCACGAGGGAGCCATCGATATCATCAACGGCAAAGCAAAGCTGGTGCGGGAAAATTTCTGCGATGGCTTTGGCGACTGCCTGCCGGGCTGCCCCACCGGAGCCATCACCTTTGAAGAGCGGGAAGCCCCTGCCTACGACGAGGCGGCGGTGCAGGAGAACAAAAAGAAGAAGGAATTGCAGGAAAAGATGAAGCACCTCCACGAGGGCGGCTGCCCCGGCTCCCGGATGCGGATGCTGGAACAGCAGGAGGCTGCCGAAAGTGTGGCTTCTGCCCCTGTGCAGTCCGTTTCCCGTCTGCGCAACTGGCCGGTGCAGATCAAGCTGGCACCTGTCCATGCGCCCTACTTTGCGGGCGCAAAGCTCCTGATCGCGGCGGACTGCACGGCCTATGCCTACGCCAATTTCCATCAGGAGTTCATGCGTGGTAAGGTGACCCTCATCGGCTGCCCGAAGTTGGACGCTGTGGATTACAGCGAAAAGCTTACCGAGATCCTGCGCAATAACGACATCCAGAGTGTGACCATTCTCCGCATGGAGGTGCCCTGCTGCGGCGGCTTGGAGATGGCGGCAAAAAAGGCACTGCAGACCAGCGGAAAGTTCATTCCGTGGCAGGTGGTCACCATCTCCATTGATGGTAAAATTCTGGATTAAGCAAATAGAGAGGAACTCAAGATGGAACATAAAATGTTTTGTTTTCAGTGCGAGCAGACAGCAGCCTGCTCCGGCTGCACCGGAAAAGCGGGGGTGTGCGGCAAGACTGCCGATGTTGCACAGCTTCAGGATGAACTGACTGGCGCTCTGGTTGGACTGTCCAGAGCCACGGACGGCGGTATGCAGGCAACGCCGGAGGTCTGGCATCTGATGATCGAGGGACTTTTCACCACGGTCACCAATGTGAACTTCAACGAAAATACGATTCGGGAACTGATCGGCCGGGTACATGCCGAAAAGGCGCGGCTGGCACCCGACTGCGCAGGCTGCGCTGCCCCTTGCGGACGCACCAGCGACTACGACATGAACCTGCTCTGGAGCGCCGATGAGGATATCCGAAGCCTGAAATCTCTTATTCTCTTTGGCGTGCGCGGCATGGCGGCTTATGCACATCACGCCTTGGTTTTGGGGTATACTGATGACGAGGTGAACCGCTTTTTTGCCAAGGCACTCTTCGCCATTGGCGAGGACTGGGGCATGGAGGAACTGCTGCCTATCGTGATGGAGGTTGGCGAGAAAAACCTCAAGTGCATGGCGCTTCTGGATAAGGCCAACACCGAAAGCTACGGAACGCCCGTACCGGTTACCGTTCCGCTGACCGTAGAAAAGGGACCGTTCATCGTCATCTCTGGTCATGATCTCCACGACCTGAAGCTGCTGCTGGAGCAGACTGAGGGCAAAGGCATCAACATCTATACCCATGGTGAAATGCTGCCCGCTCACGGCTATCCTGAACTGAAAAAGTATTCCCATCTCAAGGGCAATTTCGGCACGGCATGGCAAAACCAGCAGAAAGAGTTTGCAGAACTTCCTGCGCCGGTGCTGTTCACCACCAACTGTCTGATGCCGCCCAAAGCAAGCTATGCCGACCGGGTGTTCACCACGTCGGTGGTATCTTACCCCGAAATGATGCACATCGGAGCAGACAAGGACTTCGCCCCGGTGATCGAAAAGGCTTTGGAGTTGGGCGGTTATTCCGAGGATAAAGCCTTCACCGGCATCAACGGTGGCAGCACGGTCATGACTGGCTTTGCCCGCGGTACGGTGCTTGGAGTGGCAGATCAGGTCATCGAAGCGGTCAAGTCTGGCGCGATCCGGCACTTCTTTCTGGTTGCCGGCTGCGACGGCGCACGCCCCGGCCGCAACTACTACACGGAGTTTGTAAAGCAGACGCCCGCCGATACCGTAGTGCTGACCCTTGCCTGCGGCAAATACCGCTTCAACGACCTTGACCTTGGTACCATCGGCGGCCTGCCCCGCCTGATGGATGTCGGACAGTGCAACGATGCTTACAGCGCCATCCAGATCGCTGTTGCCCTTGCGGATGCTTTCGGCTGCGGTGTGAATGACTTGCCACTGTCCATGGTACTCTCATGGTACGAGCAGAAGGCAGTGTGCATCCTGCTGACGCTGCTGTATCTGGGCATTAAGAATATCCGCCTTGGCCCCACGCTGCCGGCATTCATTTCGCCGAACATCCTTAACTTCCTGGTGGAAAACTATGGCATCGCGCCGATTACAACGCCGGAAGAAGATTTGAAAGCATTGTTGAAATGATAATGATGACCATTGCACAGATCATAGAAAAGATGATCGCCTTTTCTGAGGGGAACATTCACGATATCACGCACCTGAGCTGCGTGTGGACCTATGCCAAGACCATCGGTGAACTGGAAGGGCTGGACGCAGAGACCCAGTTTATTCTGGAAGTGGCGGCGATCACCCACGACATTGCCTGTCCGCTCTGCCGCAAGAAATACGGCAACACCAACGGCAGCTATCAGGAGCAGGAGGGTGACCCGCTGGTGCGGGAGTTTCTGGCAGATACCGGCATGACGACTGCACAAATTGATAGGGTGGCTTATCTGGTGGGGCACCACCACAGCCCGGCGCAGATCGACGGCATCGACTACCAGATTTTGATCGAAGCGGATTATATCGTCAATGCATCCGAAAGCGGGTACAGCCAGCAGGCGATCCGATCTTTTATAGAGCATACCATGAAAACGGCGGCAGGCATCCGGCTGACAAAAACGGTGCTTGGAGTATAACAGAGAAGCTTGCCGCAAAACACGAAAAATAGATTCCATAGCGAGTGACCTGAAAAGGCCGCTCGCTTTTTCTTTACCATGAACTTGAAGGGAGGAACGCTATGCCAAGCAAAACCGAAGAATATCTTGCCCTTGCCCAGCGCACGGCGAATGGCTTGACCCGGTACTGGGAAAGCTGGACGGACTATCTGACCACCGCATCCCGGCTATACAAGTATCCCTTTGCAAACCAGCTGATGATCTATGCCAGTGCAACGAAATGCGCGGAACAGGTCGTTGAGGAAGAAGAAAACGCAGTTAAATGAAAACAGGGTGTGCCAAGCAGGCGGTTGCAACGAGAAACAATGAAAAGAATTTTTGTGAAGGTGATGAGTTACGAGATGGAGCACAGCTTTCTCTGCAATGATCTCGATTGAAAACAACTGCACATATAAAGCAAAAAAGGAATATTCTT
>OGGO01001403.1_pt1 | contig 12062 bp, 2 predicted proteins | sample 1571231 | NCBI WGS metagenome assembly OGGO01 (sample SAMEA2582036, study PRJEB24529) | metagenome | biome: Human gut stool | place: China | collected 2011 | reverse complement strand
TAAGTCTTACTAAAGATGGCCTCAACAACGGCGGTAATACAATTACCAATGTAGGTCCTGGTGTAAACGGCACGGATGCGGTTAACGTAAATCAATTGAAAGGAGTTACGGAGGGCATGGCCAATGCTATTAATTCCGTGGCGGGCGAAACGCAACGTGTAGGTGCTCATGCGGCGGCTATGTCTGCGTTGAAACCGATTCAATATGATCCGTTAGAACCAACTCAAGTGATGGCTGGTATTGGTAATTACAGAGGCGAAACTGCAGCAGCTTTAGGTGTTGCTCACTACACATCGGAAGACACTATGTTCCATGCAGGCGTATCTGTTGGTAGTCGTCATAATATGGTGAATGCTGGTGTAACTCGTAAATTCGGTTCTTCTGATGAGAAGAAGGCTATTCCTGAACGCTACAAGGGCGGTCCTATCAGTTCTATGTACGTAATGCAGGATGAAATGACTGCTTTGAAAGCTGAAAATGCACGCATGAAAGCACATGATGAAAAATTAACTGCAGACTATGCGGCATTAAAAGAAGATAACCTTCGTCTACAGAAAGATAACGAAGAAACTAAGCGACAATTGGCTCTTATTATGAGTCGTTTAGGCATGTAATTCATATCTATTTCATCTTGTGTTCATGTGATAAAAAGCGAGATGATGTACCAGAAAATACCCATGAAAATTAGATGATTTTAACCCTATATGGTATATAAAATGAAAGAACGAAAGTCTACTGTGAAAGGACTTTCGTTCTTTTTTTGTGTTTGGCTTCACAAACTTTTCATAATAGTGTATAATACAGAACATATAATTTTAATCGAAAATTATAAATGTGATTAATTTACTATAAAATCATTAGCTTTAGATTATAAGTGTTGTTTGGCCCATTGTTGTAAGGGTTTTTATGATTGAAAATATATTTAAATGAGTAAGAAAATCAATTTTTAAAAGAAGTTTAAAGTTCTGAAAATAAATGAGCGAAATATGAAAAAAATATATTTACATTCATAAACTAATCTGATATTTTATATGTATAGTAATTAAATTTTTGATGAAAATTTTATTATTTTTAGTGTTTTAGTGTTGGTTTTAGAATCCCTTATAAAACTGTGTGAAAGGTAGGTACTACTAAATGAATCGTATTTATAGGGTAATTTGGAGTCAGGTACGAGGCGCATATGTCGTTGTATCTGAAATTGCAAAAAGCCATACTCGTGGCTCCAAAAGCTTTGTTAGTAATTCCGCAAAAGCTTCGGTAAAAGTTGGCTTGGCGGCTATGGTTTTGACCTGCGGTAGCGGGTTGATTTCGGGTGTTGATGCCGCACCTAGCAGAGGTCTTTCTTTGGCTCCTGGTGAAGGGCCGAATGATGGTGGGTTTACTTATTTATACCCTAGTCAAAATGCACCTTACATTCAAATGTATGATTACAAAACACCAGGAAATCCAGGACTAGGAAATTTATATACAAATAATAAGGTGTTCGGCATACAAATCGGTAACAATGCTAATGCCCGTTCTAATGATGGCTCCGTATCCGGTATTGCTATCGGTGACTATTCCCAATCTCGTGCGTTGGGTATCGGTTTAGGCCATTATGCTCAATCTGAACAAATCGGTGCTATTGCTGTTGGCTCTGCTGCTAAAGCAAAAGGTTTTAACTCCTTGGCTATGATGCGTCAAGCCTATGCTGGTGAACAATATGCGGCAGCTATCGGTACAGCTGCATCTGCACAGGGTAAAGCTAGCTTGGCTATGGGTCACTCTGCATTAGCAACAGGTGAACAATCTATTGCTATCGGGTCTGCAAATCCAACACCAATGAAGGATGATAAAGGCACACCGTATACAGCATATGACGGAAGTACTAATACCCAAGCTAACGCTGCTCGTTCTATTGCTATCGGTCAAGGTGCTAAATCAAATACTATAGATAGTGTTGCTATGGGTACAGGTGCTAATGTAGCAGCAGGCTCAAATTCTGCAGGCGACGCTTATGCAAGAGGCGTGGCCATTGGTAATCGTGCTACATCTCAAGGTATTCAAGGTGTAGCTATCGGTAACGGTGCAGCACATTATCGTGATAATGCAGTTGCTCTTGGTAACAATGCGCAAACTCGTGCGAAAGACGGCATCGCTATTGGTAACAATGCTGAATCCGGTATTCAAAATGATCCTCAATACAAAGTAAATAATTCCGTTGCTGTAGGTAACTCCGCGCGTGCTCATGGTGGTTCCGGTGTGGCATTGGGTAATGATACATATGCATTGGGCGGTTCCTCTGTGGCTGCAGGTAATGCGGCATGGGCATTAGGTGAACGTTCTACAGCTATCGGTAACAATGCTCATTCTGAAGGTTACGGCTCTATTGCTATGGGTCGTGAAGCTAGTGCTTTGAGTACTCAAGATGGGGACAAGAAAAATGTTGTGGCTATCGGTGATGATGCACAAGCAACTGGTTCTCGTTCTATCGCATTGGGCGTAAGCGCTCAAGCTGGTACATTAGAACGTGTACGTGATCGTAGTGTTTATAAAGATAATCCTGAATTAATCACTAAACTTAAAGCTCAAAAAGAAGTAACTGATGCTGTAGCAATCGGTAGCGAAGCAAGCGTACAAGAAAACGAAGGCTTAGCTCTCGGTAGCAAAGCAACAGTAAATAACGTTCGTGGCGTTGCGTTAGGTGCTAATTCTGTAACAGCTGCTCCGGTAAGCACTGCTAGTGAAAAGATTAATGGTTTGACATATAACTATGCCGGTGGTACTGCTGATTCCACAGTTAGCGTTGGTAACAATTCTACAAAACGTACAATCACTAACGTAGCTGCTGGTCGTGTGAATGCACAATCTACAGATGCTATTAATGGCAGCCAATTATATGGTGTTGCTAATGCAGTGGGTAATGTAGCTAACAGCACTAAGAATATCTTAGGCGGTAATGCTCAGGTTGACCAAAACGGTACTATTACCATGACTAATATTGGTGATACAGGTAAAAATACCGTTCATGAAGCTATTAAATCCGCAAACTCCGGTTGGGAACTTCAAGTTAATGGCCAAAAGGTAAAAGACGTAAAAGCGCCTAACCGTACAGTGAACTTTAACGCTGGTAATAATATTAAATTAGAAGGCTCCGGAGACAATGTTACGGTTGCAACAGTTGATGATGCAAACTTCAACTCCGTTACAACTGGTAAAGTTTCTATGAGCAGAACTGGTATCAATGCTGGTGGTTATCAAATTACCAATGTACAATCTGGTGGCGATATATTAACAAATGCGGCTAATATCGGTGATATCTCTCGTATTGCGGCTAAATACGATAAATACTTGCAACGCGGTACAGCTAGCTATGAAGCAAACGGTAACGGCAAAATTAACATGACCGGTACAAACGGTTTGACTGCTGAAGTAACAGGTTTGAAAAATACGTATGTTACATCCGGTACAGTATCTAATGACGGTAAGAGATTGACATTGACACGTAATGATAATCAAACATTTGATGTTGATATCTCTAAAATCTCTAACGGTCTTTCTAAAACTGACTACCGCTTGATTGCAAACCCTGCAGCAGGCAGCAACGGCGAATATAAAGTAGCTGCTGATGGCAGCATGACATTGACTGTTGCTGATGCTGATGGTTCCAACCCTAGACAAGTTAAGTTGACGAACCTTGCTTCTAAAGAGCAACAAGATATCAATACTACTAATATCACAAATAACACTAACAAAATCGCTAAAGGTTTGAGCTTCCAAGGCGATAACAATGTTAAAATCAATAAACAACTTGGTGATACTTTAGGTATTACTGGTGGCGCTACAGGTGCTTTATCTGACAACAACATCGGTGTTGTAGCTAAAGACGGCAACCTTAATGTTAAGTTGGCAAAAGACCTAACAGGTTTGAACAGCGTAACTGCAGGTTCTGTTCGTGTAGGTAAACATAGCGACAATAAAAACTATGTAACTGGTTTGGACAATAAAGAATGGAATGTTCAAAACCCTACAATCACATCTGGTCGTGCAGCAACTGAAGATCAGTTGAAAAAAGTGTCTGATGAAATCAAGACTACTAATGCAGCTAAAACAGATTACCGCTTGATCAACAATACAAATTCTGCAGATGGTTCTTACTCTGTAGAAAACAACAAAGTTGATTTAAAAGTTAAAGATGAAGCTCATCCTAACAGCTCTGCTAATACGGTAACAATCAACAATATCGCATCCAAAACTGAATTGGATAAATTGACAGAACGTGCTGTTAAATATGATCTTAACGGTGCAACTGTTAATAAAAACAAGGTTACTTTGGAAGGCCAAGGCGGCACAACAATTACTAACTTGAAAGCTGGCGAAGTATCCTCTACTTCTACAGATGCTGTAAATGGTAGCCAATTACATGATGTAAAAATCGAAGCAGGCAAACATTCAAAAGTAACTGTTTCCGATGATAACCTTAAATTGACAACAACTCCTGCTACAAGCACTGAAGGCGCTAAATATGATCTTCGTTTGAACAACAAAGTGACATTGGGTAGCGGTAACAATCAAGTAGTTCTTGATGGTACTGCAGGCAGAGTGACTGCTGGCGCTGTTGTAATGGGTGCTCAAACTGTTCAAAATACGAAAAATGCAAGTGAAACTGGTAATTATGTAACTAACTTGAGCAATAAGAACTGGGATTCCACATCTATCGTATCCGGTCGTGCAGCGACTGAAGATCAGTTGAAAAAAGTTAGTGAACAAATTACTCAACAAGGTAGCAGTGCAACTGACTATCGTCTTGTAAGAAACTCCAGCGCTGACGGTTCCTACAAGGTAAACGACAATGGTGAAGTATCCTTGACTGTAGAGGATAAAAACCATGCAGGCGTTAAAGAGCAAGTTACAATCAATAACATTGCATCCAAATCTTCCGTAGATAAATTGACAGATCGTGCTGTTAAATATGACATCAATAACGGTGTTGTTGATAAAACTAAGGTAACATTAGAAGGTGCGAACGGTACTACTATTACAAATGTAAAAGATGGTGCTGTAACAGCTACATCCACAGATGCTATCAACGGTAGCCAATTGTTCAAGACTAAAGAAGAATTGATCAATAAAGGCATGAAATTCGGTGCTGACTCCGGTAACGTAATCAATAAAAAACTTGGTGAACAAGTAAATGTTAAAGGTGGCATTACAGAATCTTCCAAATTGACTGCAGAAGACAATATCGGTGTTGTATCCGATGGCTCTAACGACTTGAAAGTTCGTTTGGCAAAAGACCTTAAAGGTTTGAACAGCGTAACTGTAGGCGATACAAAAGTTACTTCCAACGGTGTAACTATTAGCAACGGTGCTACAAACAATGCATCTGTATCTCTTACTAAAACTGGCTTGGATAATGGTGGTAACAAGATTACTAACGTTGCTCGTGGTACAATCGACAGCGATGCAGTAAACTTGGCACAATTAAAAGAAGTATCCAACAGTGCATCTGCAGCAAATACAAAGGTAGCTGAAGGTAAAAACATTAAAGTTGATGAAAGCATCGACAATGTAACTAAAGCTAAAACGTATACTGTAGGCTTGAAAGATGAAGTAACATTAGGCTCTGGTAATACAGCTATCAATATTAACGGTACAACAGGTATCGTGAAAGCTGGCGACGGTGCTAATGCTGTAACTATCAATGGCACAAATGGTACTATCAACTCCGGTAAAGTAACAATCAATGGTACTACAGGTACTGTTAACGAATTGACTAACAGAACTTGGAATCCTAATGCTATTACTAATGGTCAAGCTGCGACAGAAGATCAATTGAAAGTTGTAGACAATAAAATTGATACTACAAAAACTGAAATCGTAGAAAAAGGCTTGAATTTCCAAGGTGATGCAGGTACTGCAATTCATAAAGACCTTGGTCAAACTTTGAAAATCTCTGGCGGTCAAGCTGACGCATCTAAACTTTCAGAAAATAATATCGGCGTAGTTAATAACAACGGCGTATTGAATGTTAAACTTGCTAAAGATTTGACAGGCTTGAACAGCGTAACAACTGGTGCTACAACTATTAACAACAATGGTTTGACAATCGGTGGCAACACATTTGTTACAAGCAACGGCTTTAATGCTAACGATACTCAAATCACAAATGTGAAAGCTGGTACAGAGGATAACCATGCAGTTAACCTTAAACAGTTGAAAGAAGTATCTAATAACGCAGCTGCAGCTAAAACTGTTGTAAAAGCAGGTAAAAACATCAATGTAACTGATTCTGAAGATCCACTTACTAAAGCTAAGACTTATACAGTTGGTTTACAAGACAAAGTAACATTGGGTTCCGGCAATACAGCTGTTAACATCGACGGTACAAAAGGTATTGTAAAAGCCGGCGAAGGCAACAATGCTGTAACTATCAATGGTACAAACAGCACAATTACTGCTGGTAACGTAGCGATTGACGGTGTAACAGGCAATATCAATTCCGGTAAAGTCCTTGTTAACGGTGCTAAAGGTACTGTAAACAACTTAACAAATATCACTTGGGATGCTAATAACATCACAAGCGGCCAAGCTGCAACAGAAGACCAATTGAAAGTTGTTGATAAGAAAATCACTGACAATGGTAGCAACTTGACTAAGAAGGGCTTGAACTTCAAAGGCGATGATGCTACAAGCATTCATAAAGACCTTGGCGAAACATTAGACGTTGTAGGTGGTACTTCCGATAAAGCTAAATTGTCCGACAATAACATCGGTGTGGTATCTGAAAACGGTAAGTTGAATGTTAAACTCGCTAAAGAGTTGACTGGCTTAACAAGTGTAACAACTGGTGCTACAACAATTAATAACGAAGGTTTAACAATTGGTGGTAATAAATTCGTTACAGCTAACGGTTTTGATGCTAATAACACACAAATCAAAAACGTAAAAGCTGGTACTGACGGTAATGATGCAGTTAACTTGAATCAATTGAACGAAGTTAAAAATGCGTCTAACACTACAGTAGAAGGTAGCGAAAACATCAATGTTGATTCCACCGTAGACCCTAATACACACGCTAAAACTTACAAAGTAGCATTGAAAGACAATGTAACTTTAGGTTCCGGCAATAATGCAATCAACATTAACGGTACTACAGGTATCATAAAAGCTGGTGACGGTGCTAATGCTGTAACTATCAATGGTACAAACGGCACTATCAACTCCGGTAAAGTGACTGTCAACGGTACTGCTGGTACTGTAAATAACTTGACAAACATCACTTGGGATGGCAAAAACTTCACAAGTGGTCAAGCTGCAACAGAAGACCAATTGAAAATTGTTGATAAGAAAATCACTGACAACGGCAATGACTTGACTAAGAAAGGCTTGAACTTCCAAGCTGATTCTGGCGAATTAATCCATAAAGATCTTGGTCAAACATTGGATGTTGTAGGTGGCATTACTGAGAAATCTAAATTGTCTGACAACAACATCGGTGTGGTATCCGAAAACGGTAAGTTGAATGTTAAACTTGCAAAAGACTTAACAGGCTTGAACAGCGTAACAACTGGTCAAACAACTATCAACAACGATGGTTTGACAATCAACAACAAACAATTCGTTACAGATAATGGCTTCAACGCTAACAATACGCAAATCAAAAACGTAACAGCTGGCGTGGAAGATAATGATGCTGTAAATGTTAAACAATTGAACGATGTAAAAGCTGCATCTAATACAAAAGTAGAAGGTAGCAAAAACATCAATGTTGATGAAACCGTAGATAATGTAACAAAAGCTAAAACTTACACAGTTGCATTGAAAGACACTGTAACATTAGGTTCCGGTAACACAGCAGTTAACATCGATGGTACAACTGGTATCGTAAAAGCTGGTAACGGTGCTAATGCAGTGACTATCAATGGTATGAACAGCACAATTAATGCTGGTAAAGTAGCGATCGATGGTGTAACAGGAAACATCAATGCTGGTAAAGTTCTAGTTAACGGTGCAAATGGTACTGTAAACAACTTGACTAACAGAACGTGGGATCCTAATAACATCACTAACGGTCAAGCTGCAACAGAAGATCAATTGAAATCTGTGGATCAAAAAGTTACAGACAACGGTAAGAAAGGCTTGAACTTCCAAGCTGACTCTGGTGAATTAATTCATAAAGACCTTGGTCAAACATTGGATGTTGTAGGTGGCGTTTCTGATAAAGCTAAATTGTCTGACAACAATATCGGTGTTGTATCCGAAAACGGTAAGTTGAATGTTAAACTTGCAAAAGATTTAACAGGCTTGAACAGCGTAACAACTGGTCAAACAACTATTAATAATAATGGTTTGACAATTGGTGGTAATACATTTGTTACAAACAACGGCTTCAATGCAAACAATACACAAATCAAAAATGTTAAAGCTGGTACAGAAGATAGCGATGCTGTTAACCTTAAACAATTGAACGAAGTAAAAGCTGCGTCCGATACTAAGGTAAAAGGTAGCAAGAACATTCATGTTGAAGAAGAAATCAACGATCTTACAAAAGCTAAAACATACACTGTAAACTTGAAAGACACAGTGACATTGGGCTCCGGCAATACATCAGTTCATTTCGATGGTACAACAGGTATCATTAGAGCTGGCGAAGGTGCTAATGCTGTAAATATCAATGGTACAAACGGTACAATCAACTCCGGTAAGGTAACTATCAATGGTGGTTCTGGTACTGTTAATGATTTGACTAACAGAACTTGGGATCCTAATAAGATCACTAACGGTCAAGCTGCAACAGAAGATCAATTGAAAGTTGTAGATAATAAAATTGATAAGAACACTCAAGACTTGACTAAGAAAGGCTTGAACTTCAAAGGCGACTCCGGTGAAGTTATCCATAAAGACCTCGGTCAAACATTGGAACTCAAAGGTGGCGAAGCTGATGCTTCTAAACTTTCAAATGGTAACATTGGCGTAGTTAATGAAAACGGTAACTTGAACGTTAAACTTGCTAAGAACCTTAAAGGTCTTGACTCCGTAACTGTTGGTTCCGATCCAAACAAACAAGTTGTTCTTGACGATAAGGGCGTATCTGTAGGCGGTAAAACATACATTTCTAACGAAGGCTTAAACGCAAATAATCAAAAGATTACTAACGTGGCAGCTGGTGTAAATGATACAGATGCAGTTAACGTTCAACAGTTGAAGAGCAGCATGGCGGCAGCAACTACAACAGTGAAAGCTGGCGATAGCGGCAATACAACTGTAACATCTACAACAAATGCGGATAAGTCCAAAACATACACTGTAGATATCAAAAAAGACTTGAACTTACGCAGTGTAACTACAACTACAGACGATCAACAACACTCTACTTTAACAAACGGTAGAGGTGTTACAAGTACTGATACATTTGGTAATAAGACTACTCTTACTGCAGATAATGTGAAAGTATCTGATAGTCAAAATAATACAACTCAAACAACAGCTAAAGGTGTACTTGTAGATAATCCAACTCAGTCCACTGAGTTGACTGTTAACGGTGTTGTAACTACTGACAAAAAGACTAAGAGAACAAGCACAACTGCAGATGGTGTGGTTGTTACATCTGGCATGGGTAGTACTAAAGTAACTACTACTGTTAGCAGCAACGGTGTTGCAATTACTACTCCTCCAGCAGGTCAAGGTTCCCCTAAAGATGGTACTGGTGCAGTAACATTGACTAAGGATGGCTTGAACAATGGTGGTAATAAAGTTGTTAACATGGCAAGTGGTTATGGCGAAGGCGAAGATATCAACAATATCGCTAATAATAGCAGCAGCTTAACAAATGGTGCTAACATCGGCGACTTGAAAAAAGGTATCGATGGCCTTAAGAAAGCGGGCTTAGACTTTGCAGGTGATAAAGGTGCATTCCATCGTAACTTAGGTGAAAAAGTAACCGTTAAAGGTGGCATCACTGATGAAAGCAAACTTTCCACTGCAAACAATATCGGTGTTATTTCCGATAACAACGGCAGCTTGAATGTTCGTTTGGCAAAAGATATTACTGGTATCAACTCCATTACAACTATGGATAACTCCGGTCATACAACTGTGACAAACGGTAATGGTATTACAATCAAAAATAATGGTGGTGGCAGCGTATCCTTAACAAGCTCTGGTTTGAACAACGGTGGTAATAAGATTACTAACGTAGCACCAGGTGAAATTAGCTCCACTTCTACTGATGCTGTTAATGGTTCCCAACTTAATCGTGTTGCAAACAGCATGAATAATGTTGTAAAAGAAGTTCGTCAAGTTGGTGCTTTATCCTCCGCGTTGTCTGCATTGAAACCTATGGCTTATGATCCTTACGAACCTACTCAAATCATGGCAGGTTATGGTAACTACCGTGGCGACTCCGCATTGGCATTAGGCGTGGCTCATTACAAAAATGAATCCATGATGTTACATGCTGGCGTAGCTTGGGCGGGTAGCAATAGCCATATGATGGCAAATGCTGGTGTAACTTGGAAAGTAGGTAACAGAGACGGTGAAGCAGAAACTGCAGATCGTTATCGTAAAGGACCTATCAGTTCTACATATGCAATGCAACGTGAACTTGCTGCAATGAAAGCTGAAAATCAAGGATTAAAAGGTGAAGTAGCTGATTTGAAAGCTGAAAATGAACAAATGAAAGCTAATATTGCTGCAATGATGGCAAGACTAGGTTTATAATGCGTTCATACTGAACATTACGGGTTGAGGATTCCCTTTTGGGGGTCCTCTCACCCGATTTAATTCGTTGATAGAAAAGAGGAATATATAATGAAAAAATCCACTTTGCTTGCTTTCACAGCGGCAGTATTATTCGGCAGTGGCGTATTCCATGTTAATGCGGCATCTGCTACATTTGATGATCCATTGCTTTTACCAAATCCAGCTAAAGTGCCTACAACAGGTTCTGTTGTATTGGTTCCTGTGGCTAGCCCTCAGGCAGTGCAAAGTATCCATGAATTTGTGAAAGCATGGGAAAATGCGGAAAAACACATTGCTTTAGCTGAAAGCAAAAAGAATAATCATCAAGCGTTAACTAAAGAAGAAGCTAAATGGTTACATTCTAAAGATAAGCATAATTATGCTGATTATTTCCGTAAACATTCTTTAGGTTATGTACATGGCCAAGAAACTGCATTGAACTGGAATGGTGAAAACCGTAATAAAAACGAGTATAGCTATTACACATTCCCTAAATATGATAAGGACCAAGGTTACACAAATAGCTATGGTTACAATGTATTGCGCAGCATGGTTGATCGCATGAATGAATTGCTTCAAAAACAAAAGGCCGTTGGCGGTCCTTTGACTGATGAAGAAGCACAAGCATTGGAAGATGCTATGCTTGATATCATGGCTCAAGATCAAGAACATGTATCTAATGAAGAATTGCGTTATTACATGAACGAAGCAGTTTGGTTTGCTACAAAACAAACTGTAAAAAATATGTCTGCAGAAGAACCTTCTGTTGGAGACATGCACGAAATTAACCTTCGTGAAGCGATTCAGACAGATAACTAATCATCTAATACATATATAATCACATTATATGTATAGCTTTTGTTATAAGGAATGTGCAGTTGCAATAACCTTATATATAAAAGTTTTTAATATACAGTGTTGAGACACAAATAAGGGATTCTATTAACACACTGTCATATAGACAAGAAGTCGCAACAGAATGCAATAGATGTATTCTTGTTGCGGCTTCTTTTTATTTTAAATTCTCCCTATATGATATGTCTAAAAAAGTAATATAACTCAAGTTTTAAATCTGTAAAATTAGGCCGTGAAATTGTGCAAAAATAATGATAAAATTTTCCTGAAATTTGTCGTAAAATTTGTCCAAATTTTGTTGACATCAGTATATGGAAATGTTATTATATTCAAGTACCCCATATGAAGGGGCACAGATCTTTGAAAACTGAACAATGATAGGTAATCAATCAAAATGATTGAACATATGCCAGAGTGCGGGTTTTGACATAGTCAAAACCAACCATAATTCAAAGTTACATACATGTAACGACAACAAATAATGA
>OGGO01001395.1_pt1 | contig 12150 bp, 15 predicted proteins | sample 1571231 | NCBI WGS metagenome assembly OGGO01 (sample SAMEA2582036, study PRJEB24529) | metagenome | biome: Human gut stool | place: China | collected 2011 | reverse complement strand
TCGAGTACAAATATGTACAGACAATATGTAAGGAATCCAAAAGGATTTGCTTTTTGGAGAAAAGAACAAATGAAACACAGTATAAATACCAAACAAAAGATAAAGGCTTGTATTCACTATGTTTCAAGTTCTTTAATAGCGAAAAATAAACACTTTATAAAAGAATCACCGGAAAAGTTTTTAACAGTATTAAGCGTTCCGCTTGGATTTCTGTTAAAGATAATCGTTGTAAAAAAATCAAAATCTTCTTATATGAAGGTTGAAGGGATTTAGTGAATGAATGTTTTTGTATATACAACAATATTAGTTTTAGTATTGTTCTATATTGGCAGAAAGCCACTTGATAAAAATACGACTATTGAAACAGAACTAACAAAAGTCAGAGATACAAGTTTTTTGTTTTTCTTTTTGGGTACTCTTTTATTAGCATATGTTTCCGGACAAAGATTTGCCTTTGCTGATACTATAGCATATTGGGAAACCTTTACTAAAGCTATGCCAATTGATGAGTGCATATCTTCTTTTTCAATTGGAAACGAATGGTTGTTTCAGTTTTATATGTCGTTCATACATACTTATATATCTACTGACCCGAGAGTTTTTATTGAAATTACTTCATTAATAACTATTTTCCCTTTAATGTATTTTTTGTATAATTATAGCGGTGATTTAAAATTTGCTTTTTATATTTTTATAATGTCCGGCTGTTGGGAACATTCAATGAATGGACTGAGACAGTATTTGGCTACTGCAATAATAGTTGCGGGATTTCAACTTTTAGCGAACAGAAAATGGTATTTGTTTTTACCGTTAGTATTTATTGTTGCTCAAATACATACATCGGCATATATTTTTTTGCTTTTGTATTTTATAACAAATACAGAAGCTTGCGGTAAAATGACAAAATTTATTTTAGCTATTTCAATATTAATTGTAATTACATCCCCATTGACAGGAGGATTTGTTGATAACCTGTTATCGGGATCGGATTATGGTGATAGATATTCCGGACAAGAATGGAACTACAGCATAAATATCTTCAGAGTATTGGTAAGTGTTGTGCCGATTGTTTTAGCTTTTTTCAATAAAGATCTAATGAAAAATAAATATAAATATTACAACACTGTATTTAATATGGCTCTGTTTTTCACTGTATTTACAATGGCAGGAGTGTTTTCAGCTGTGTATGCCAGATATAATTTATATTTCGAAATATTTACTGTATTGCTATTGGTATGGAATGTTAACGAGATGGTAGTTAAATCAAAAATTCCGTGGATAAAAAATGCGGCATATATCTGCTATACATTATATTTTATATATCAAATTGTATTTACTTATGGTATGGGATGGCATACTGATTACCAATTTTTTACTAACAGCTTTGGACAAGTATCTTGGATATAAATTTTTAAAAGGAGCAGTTTATGAATGAGGTTTTTAAATATGATTATTATAGAATGACTGGTAATAGCTATTCTTTTTCTTTTAAAGCTAAATTTAGATTATTTTTATATCATCAACTTAAATTTATGTATTTATGGAGAAAATTAAAAGTAAAAAATAACTGTATTAACAGAGCAAGATTATATAGATTGACTAAAAAATATGGTTTAGAAATTTCACTGTCAGCCACAATTGGAAAAGGGCTATATTTAGGACATCCATACAATATTACTGTGGCATCAGATGTTATAATCGGTGATAATGTTAATTTACATAAAGGATGTACTATAGGCAGAGAAAATAGAGGAGATAGAGCAGGTGTTCCTAAAATTGGTAATAATGTGTCGGTTGGTATAAATTCTACTATTGTCGGTAAAGTCAATATAGGAAATGATGTTATGATTGCACCAAACAGCTTTATTAATTTTGATGTACCTGATCATTCGGTGGTATTGGGAAATCCTGCAAAAATTCATTCAAAGGAATATGCTACAAAATGTTATGTGAACTTTTTAGTTTAGTGTTTTAATACAAATGGAGAGTAAAATGATACCAAAGAAAATACATTATTGCTGGTTTGGCAGAGGTGAGAAATCTAAATTAACAGAAAGATGTATCAAAAGTTGGAAAAAATATTGCCCAGATTATGAAATAATCGAATGGAACGAAGAAAATTTTAATGTAAATCAGAGTCCATATACTGAAATGTGTTACAAAGAGAAAAAATATGCGTTTTTAACAGATTATCTTCGACTAAAGATTATTCAGGAATATGGAGGAATATACTTTGATACAGATGTAGAGGTAATACGTTCTTTTGATGATCTTTTAGATGCTGGGGCATTTTTTGGTTTTGAAACACCAAAGTATGTTAATACAGGAGAAGGATTTGGTGCGGAAGCAAATCATCCGATAGTTGCTCAAATGTTGAAGGAATATGACGTGTTATTAGATGGGAAACATGGAATGAAAGGTTGCCCGATACTTAATACGGAAGCATTAAGGAAAGTGGGACTAGAGCAAAATGGAACTAAGCAACAGATTGGTTCAGCAGTGATTTATCCAATGGATTATTTTAATCCATATGATGATCCAGTAGGAATATTAACTGTGACAGAGAATACATATTCTATACATTGGTATGGAAAAAGTTGGTTGGATAAAAAAACAATAATTAGAAGTAAACTGATGAAGCCAATTCATCGTATTTTTGGGAAAGGTTTTTTTCATAGAAATGAGTAAAATTCGCATATTTATGGTTGGATTGAGTAATAACAAAGGTGGGGTTGAATCGTACATTATAAATCTGTGTGAACATTTACATTCAAAAGAGTTTGAAGTTGTATATGATTGGCCAGAAATGTGTATAGAAGATAAAAAATGGATTAAGCCTAAGAATAGACATAATTACATAAAATACGTAGCTTTTTGGCATAGTTTTTTTAAAGAAAATCATTTTGATGTGGTATATTATAACACTTGTGATATTGTAAGTGTGGATATGCTGAAATTTGCAAAAAAAGCAGGGGTACCGGTAAGAATTATACATTCGCATAATACAGATACGCAATTTAAAAAGAGATGGTTTCATTATTTGACTGAAAAATATAATCGGAAAAATATTGAAAAGATTGCAACCAATTTATTGGCCTGCTCGGAAGAAGCAGGAAAATGGATGTTTGATAAAAGCAAATTTACTGTAATAAAAAATGGAATAAATTTGCGAACATATGAATTTAATGAACAGTTTAGAGAAGAATGTCGAAAAAGTATAGGGATAAAAGATGAATATTTAATAGGGTGTGTAGGGCGATTAGTCTTGCAAAAAAATCCAGAGATGTCAGTGGAAATTATGAAAGAAATATCTAAATTGAATGCAACTGCAAAATTTGTATTTGTAGGTGATGGAGAACTTAGACCTCAGGTAGAACAGAAAATTAAAGAATACAATCTTGAAGATAGAATCGTCCTATTAGGGCCTCGTGACGACGCAAATAAATGGTATTCGGCACTAGATTGTCTTGTCATGCCATCATTATTTGAAGGACTTCCATTTACTTTAGTAGAGGCACAAGCAGCAGGTTTGTCTTGTGTGGTATCAAACGCCGTATCTAGTGATGCAAATATTACAGGATTAATTGAGTATGTCGATTTGAATCAAAGTACAAAAGTATGGGCAGAACATATATTAGAAACTTGTGAGAAAGAAAGATTAGATACAAAAGAACAATTAAAAAAAGCAGGGTATTCAATTCAAGATACAGCGGAGCAGGTTGATAAAATAATTCAAACATCATTAGAAAAGAGAGTACAATGTTGACGAGTAAAGTAAGAGAATCAAATTTAGAATATCTCAGAATTATTAGTATGATTTTTATTGTTGCAGGACACTCAGTGTTGCATGGTGGGGTGGAGATGCCTCTAACAGCAAATGGGATTTTGCTTTTGGAAAAATTAGTTTAAAATCTGTTATCATGTCGGCTTTGCCAATATCAACTTCTCAATATTGGTTTGCAACATGTTATGTGATTCTTTTATTGATTAGTCCGGCATTGCAAATTTTTATTCATAATGTAGATAGAAAAATATATAGAAGAATATTGATTGTATTGTTTGTGCTTTGGTCTGTTATTCCATCGTTTCACATTGGTCAACCTGGCTATTCCAATATGGGATGGTTTATATTTCTATATTTATTAGCTGGATACATAAGAATATATCCAACAAAGTATATTGATCGGATAAATGTGTTATATGGTATGGTAGCATATGGAATATTGGTTGTATTTGCAGTAATTACATATGTATATGGATATAATATTCCATTTTTCAGAGAAAATGCAAAATATTTATATGCAGAGATGAATACAGTTACTGCCATCACATGTTCTGTTTTATTGTTTTTAGGATTTCGAAATTTAAAGATAAGAAACAATCCTAAAATAAATAAAATAGCAGGTTGTACCTTTGGGGTATATCTTTTCCATGATCATCCTCTTATTAGAGATGTTATATGGGTTGATCTATTAGGAAATAGGGATCATATTGATGAATCATTATTTCCGTTAAGATTGATTTTGTCCATAATTGGAGTGTTTCTTATTGGTACTGTTTTGGAATATTGTAGACAAATAATTTTAGGGAGAATAAGTTATAATGATAATAAAAAAAGTAATGGTCAGATTACGTAATACTGTCTGGAATTATAAGCATAAAAAAATAAGTCAGAAAAATCGTGAACGGCTGAATTGCGATGATGTTACTATTATTTCTACAAATTGTACTGGTGGTATTCTATATCATGATTTAGGTCTTGAATTTAAATCTCCAACAGTAAATCTGTTCTTTCGTGCACAGGATTTTATAAAACTGTGTGAAAACATAGAGTACTATATGAGCATTGACAAATTTGTTGAATGTACGGATAAGGAAATTATCGGAGATAGAGAATATCCGGTTGTATATTTAGGAGATTTACTGGTATTTTGTGTTCATTATGATACAGTAGAAGAGGCAGAAAGAAAGTGGAATTCTAGAAAGCAACGCATCAACTGGGAACATATCGTGATTATAAATTGTGATAGAGAGGGTATGACAGAGGAAGTGAAAGATCGTTTTGAAGCACTTCCTTACCGTAAAGTGATGTTTGTACATAAGCCCGATAAAAAACATCCTAGTTGTTTTTATATTAAAGGATATGAAAATCAAGAATCGGTAGGAATTATTACGGATCATAATACATGGGATGGAAAAAGACCGGTCGATCAGTTTGATTGGGTGAAATTTATAAATGAAGATAGTTGATATGTTACAACAAGGGAGAGATAATTTTGAGAGCAGAGCAGAGCGCATTGAATGGATAGATGAAGCAAAAGGTATAGGCATTGTTTTAGTTATGTTGGGGCATTGCTGTTTACACTGAAAATTTTGCTTTTGGTTTTATTCCTTTCATATGGCATTGTTCTTTTTCCTTTCGGGATACACCTTTTCAAGAAAAGAAAGATATGATAGGTTCTTAAAGAAAAAGATTCAAACACTTTTGGTTCCTTATCTGTTTTTTGTAATTGTAACAATGTTGTGTAATGGAGTTTTGGCTATTACACATGGTAATAGTTATGATGTGTTAGATATTGCAAAGCAGTATCTTATTCAGAATAGGTATACTTTGTTATGGTTTATTACGTGCTTATTTCTGGCAGAACAGGCAATGTATGTATTAAGTATTCTAAATTCAAAGTATGGGAAAAATAGATTTTGGCTTATTTCATTTGCGATTGCCCTGATAGTCTTTTATCTCTATAGAATCAGTATTGATATTGATTTGCCATGGAATGCAGATTTAACGATTTTAGGAACAGCATTTATGTGTTTGGGACAATGGTGTAAGAATAGTAAATGTTTTACTACATATTTTGCAAAACCAAAGATGCTTTTGTGTCTTGGTGTGGTGGTGTGTCTCATTGCATCTGCTCTAAACTACAAATATTTTACAAAAGTAGATTGGTACAGTGATTGTTGGGGTAATCCGATTTTATTTGTGATAGCAGCAATAAGCGGAATAATAGCTGTTATAAGTATATCAATGTTAAAAAATAATAAAATACTTGTTGCAGTTGGAAAAAATTCACTTATGTATTATGGACTACATAGAATTGTAATAGATCTGATGTTCGTAGTATATGGGAAATTAGGAATTGAGATTATAAATACAAGTTGGTCTGCAGTTGGTTTTGCAATGATAGATGTTTTGGTCTCTATTTGTGTAATTACACCATTTAATTTATTTATTTTGAAATATATGCCATGGTGTTTAGGAAGAAAAAAGGTTAAAGTGAAAAATGATAAGTATTATAATACCAATATATAATGTAGAAAAATATCTTTCAAAATGTATTGAGAGTTTAGTGGGACAAACCTATAAGGATATAGAAATAATTTTGATTAATGATGGTTCACCAGATCATTGTCTGAGTATATGTGAGCAATATTCAAAAAAAGATAATCGTATCATTGTTATTGATCAGGAGAATAAAGGTGTATCTGCTGCAAGAAATGCCGGTTTAAAAATGGCTAAGGGCGAATATATTGGATTTGTTGATCCTGATGATTGGATAGCACCGGAGATGTATGAAAGTATGCACTCAGCCATGAAAGAAACGAATGCAGATTTATGTATATGTGGGTATGATTATTATGATGAACACGGAAAAGTAGATGAGAATAGACGTTATAATACAAAAGAAAATGAGACTATTACACAGAAGGATGTGATGTATAGATTTTCTGATATGCCACCAACTATTAGGCATGGAGTTGTAAATAAATTATTTAAAAAGGAATTATTAAATGGTCAGATGTTTAAGGAAGGATTACATTCATCAGAAGATGTGTTCTTTTTGAATGAATATGTTCAAAAGATTCAAAATGCAGTGGTTGTGCATCAGCCTTATTATAAAAATCTTGTTCGTCAAGGAAGTGCAACGCATGGTGGACTAAGTATAAATAGTTTGGCAGATTCATTTGAAGCACATTACCAAATGTATCAAGATGCAGTTGGAAAATATCCGGAATTAAAAGAACATAGTCTTGCTTTTTTATTAGATGTTTGTACTTTGAAGTATACAGAAGCATGTAGAAAATCGTTGCAACTTGAACAGAGTGAAAAAAAGAAAATTCAAAAATGTCTTACAGAAATGAGACATTTTATTAAAAGAAATGCTGTTTCAGCACTTTTTAATAAAGAAATTTATTGGAAAACCAGAGTAATGTATTTAATTTTAAAGTAGAGGATTAATGGTGAAGAAAATTAGTATTATTGTTCCTGTATATAATGTGGAAAAGTATGTAGAAAATGTATACAGAGCTTAATAAATCAAAGCTATAAAAATATAGAGATAATTTTGGTTGACGATGGTTCGAATGACAGAAGCAATAAGATAATTGATGAATATGCCAAGGTGGATTCAAGAATATTGACAATACATCAAAAAAATAAGGGCGTTTCTGCTGCAAGAAATGCAGGATTGAAGGTTGCGACAGGAGAGTATGTAGGATTTGTTGATCCTGATGATTATGTGGATTATCAAATGTATGAAACAATGTTAAAAAAAATAGAATTGAATATGAGTGATTTGGCAGTATGTGGATTTTCGAAAGTTACTGAGTTATCTGATAAGGAAGAAATATTTGAAATAAAGGATGAACTCCTATCACCAAAAAAATGTGTAGAAGATTTATTTGATTTTAGGGGTGGGTATGCAATAAAACCGAGTGTTTGGAACAAACTGTTTCGTAGAGATAAGATAGGTGATTTGAAATTTGATGAAAATATAGGAATTAGTGAGGATTTGAAATTTGTTGTACAATATATTCTAAAATGTAATAGCATTGTATATGTTAAACAGGCTTTTTATAAAAATCTTCAACGAGATGGAAGTATAACTAGAAGTAAGGGAAAAGCTGCGCAGATTATAAAAACTGTGGAAATAGATAATTTTGTTTATGATGAGATTAAAAAAATATATCCTGATTTAAGAGAAGTAGTTTTGGATTGGATAGTTCAGGATAATCGAGGGTGGTATGGATTAGTTAAACAGGAGGATGCAGAGATTGCTAAGAAAATGAAAAAAATGATTATGAGAAATAGATGGCGAATTATGTCATCGAAACGTATATATTGGAAAGAAAAAGTGATAATGTTAGTTGGATGGTTTTAGTGATAATATGAAAGAAGATATAAGAAATATACAAATAAAGTGCATAGAAATTTTAAGTATAGTCGATCAAATATGTCATAAACATAATATTCAATATTCACTCTGTGGAGGAAGTGTTGTAGGAGCTCATTTATATCAGGGATGTTTACCTTGGGATGATGATGTGGATTTAATGATGACGAGAGAGAATTATAATAAGTTTCTTTCTGTTATAAAACAGGAACTTCCAAAAGGATTTTCGGTTCATAATTATCAACTTTCAGATACATATTGGTCGTTATTTACTAAGATTGTTAATGATAATACTACAATAGTTCAAAATGATGGTGCAGTGTCTGGTGTGTTCTTAGATATTACTGTTTATGATAAAATACCAGATAATTATAAACGGAAAGAGGATATATTTCTTTGGAAGATGTCGCAGGTGGTTAGTATTGGAAAAATAAAGGGAAAATCGTTAAAGGCAATTGTAAGAAATATGGTGCTTACACTTTTCTTTAGGGATAAAAGTAAGTATTATAAGTTTTTTCAAAAACGTGTAGAGAAAAATGGAATGTGCAAAAAGTATCATTATTCAGAATTGTTTGGAGCATTTTGTAATACGAAACCCTATGATGCAGAGATATTTGAGAATTATACGCAGATTATGTTTGAAGGAAAGAAGTATATGATTGTAAAAGATTATATAAAATATTTGCAGACAAGATATGATCGTACTGATTTTAGAGAACCGAAAGAAAAACAGGTTGCGCCACATTATCAATATGTAAATTTTGAAATGCCATATAAAAAGTATTTACAACAACATATGGGAGCAGGAAATGAGTAAAGGGAAAAAAATTCTAAAAATTTTTGGGTATGGAGTCATTTCCCAAGTTATTACACTATCGCTTGGAATTATTATTCCTAAATTGATGATTGTAAGTTATGGATCAGAAGTAAATGGGCTGCTGTCTTCTATCAGACAGGTTTTTGTTTATGTTGCACTTCTGGAGGCCGGGATAGGAACTGCATCATTACAGGCACTGTATGCGCCAATTGCTGCTAATGACAAAAAACGTACTTGTGAAATAATGTCTGCAACAAATCGATATTATAAACGAACAGGCATTTTGTATGGTATAGCAGTTATTGCTTTGGCAATAATATATCCTATAGTTGTAAAATCAGATATACCTGTGTTTGTAGTTGTGGCAGTTATATTTTTTCAGGGAGCATCAGGTGTTATTAACTATTTTTTTCAAGGTAAATTTACAATTTTATTGCGCGTAGATGGAAAAAGTTATATAACAACAAATGCAACAACCATAGTTTCTATTGCTTCAAAACTTATTCAAATTGGTTTGATGTTAACTGGATTTGATGTAGTCATGGTTCAATTTTCATATTTCGTAGTGAACTTGTTACAAATGATTTATATATCGTTATATGTGAAGAAACATTATGCATGGCTTGATTTATCTGTTGAGCCAGATTATGCTTCGTTGAGTCAAAGTAAAAATGTAATTATACATCAAGTATCAGGACTTATTTTCAATAATACAGATATTATTGTCCTTACATTATTCTGTGACTTAAAAACAGTTAGTGTATATTCATTATATAGTTTGATTGTTAGTTGTGTGTCTAATATTATCGACATGTTATGCAGCAGTGTTGAATTTGTGCTTGGACAAGCATTTAATTCGGACAGAAATTATTTTTTAAAACTTCAGGAAGTATATGAAACTTACTATTTAGGCATTTCATTTTTCTTTTTTACCGTAACATTGATTATGCTTCCTTCGTTTATGAGGGTATATTCTCAGGGAATCACAGATGCCCAATATGTAGATAAATATTTACCGCTTCTATTTGTAACTTTGAATGTGTTGATGTATGCGAGAAGAACATCAAGTCAGATCATTAATTTTGCTGGGCATTTTAAACAGACACAGGTAAGGTCAATTATAGAGAGTGCTATTAATCTTACAGTATCCTTAGTTTTGGTATTTAAAATAGGTGTGTATGGAGTGTTAATAGGAACCATTGTAGCACTATTTTATCGAACAAATGATGTTATTATTTATGCAAACTGGAATATATTAGGAAGAAAACCATGGAAGACATATAGAAGATGGATACAAAACTTATTTGTTATGATAAGTTCTGTATTTTTGATTAATAATATTTTACCGGATATTGAAAATTATTTTTCATGGATTGTAAATGCAGCGTGGGTGTCAATAGTATGCGGAGCGGTATACTTTGGCATAGATTCTATCTGCGATATAGAGAGTTTTAGATTTGTAAAAGAAATGTGTCATGGATTTGTGAAAAAAAGAGAAGTTCGGTAAAAGATTATATAAATTAAACGGTGTTTAAGCTCCGGTAATAATTTATGTAGATAGGATTATAAATAATTGTAATAGGAGAAATATTTGGATATTTATCAGATTATCATAACGTATAATAAAGCTTGGACAAAAGAAGAAACTGTATGCTTTGGTATTATATTAATATTTCTATCAGGAATACTTGCAATAAGTGTGTATAAACACAAAATACTTAAACAACAGGCAGTAGCTATATTATTACTTGCAATATATCTTGGGATTGTGTTGGGCTCGACGGTATTCACAAGGGAATCATCAATACGTAGCTATAAGCTCATGCCTTTGTGGTCATGGAAAGAAATTCTATTTGGAAATGATGCGAGAGAATTGTTGATAGAGAATTTATTAAATGTTATCTTGCTATTACCAATGGGAGCATTATTACCTTTTGTTTTTGGAAAAAAATTGAAGATTAAAAAAGCTTTTTTATATGGATTTTTTGTATCGGTAGTAATTGAATGTTGCCAATTAGTATTCAAATGCGGACTATTTGAATGGGATGATATGATTCATAATGGAATTGGCTGTATGTTAGGCGATATGATAGGAAATATAATATTGAATGAATGGCAGAGATTAAAAGGGAACAGGAATATATAGTATAGACTATAGAACAGGAATATGGAGGGGAAAATCAAGTTTGTAACAACAAGGATAGTGTTAGCTTCTAAATTGGCTTTGGCAGGAGTACGGCACAAAAGGCGGTTAGCTCTGCAAATAAACATTATCTTGATTGGAGTAAAGAGCATAACATAAATAGCATTAAAACTCTTGCAGATTATTATAATGTGAAGTATAATGATAGTAAGCGGTATGCACTTCTTCAGGGATATGTTAAAGCTGTTAATAAAGGTGATATTTCTCCTTTGATAGGTTTTGATTTATATGAAATTAAAGCCAAAGAAATTAAAGATGAGCTTGTTGGTCTGAAAATTAATAATGACATAAATTATGAAATAACAGACTTCTCTACGCATTTTATTGACAGAGTGTTAGGTCAAACCTCAACAAGTCACGAAGGAATGCGATTAGGTACAACCATAGAGCAACTTAAAGATAGTATTGCTAATCCCCGAAAATTATCAGAACTATATTATGTTCCTGTTAAAAAGGCAGAATAACATATTTAGATAAAAGGCAAAACATTGTTAGTGATAATTGTTCGGTTGTTATAAGTATAACAGACAACAGATTGATACAAACTACTGCATTTAAGGAGTGATTAATTGTGATTAATTTTACAGAAACAGATATTAAATTTATTAAAAGTAATATACCAAATTACGAAAAAATTTTTAAGTCATCAAATTTAAGAGATGTGCTAATTGTTTTGTCTGATTGGATTTCAAAAAACGGTTGGGATGAAAGTGGATATAATTATAGTAGTTTAGGCAGACAAGCCCAAGCTGTTTATGATAATATCTATTTCAATAATCGCTGATATTTCACTTAGTTAAGATTTATTACAAAAAAAGTAAAGTTACACCACTAATCAATTAAAACGCAAATTAAACGATTTTAAACGGCATTTAAAGGAGCTGTAAAAAACAGCCCAAATAAAAAACGACTGCATTCTAACCGAAAGGTAGGAATGCAGTCATTTTTGTGATATA
>OGGO01001386.1_pt1 | contig 12305 bp, 5 predicted proteins | sample 1571231 | NCBI WGS metagenome assembly OGGO01 (sample SAMEA2582036, study PRJEB24529) | metagenome | biome: Human gut stool | place: China | collected 2011 | reverse complement strand
GACTTTCAGGCTCGCAACATCATGCTGGATGCGAACGACCATCCTTACTTTATAGATTTCCAAGGCGGACGCAAGGGGCCTTTCTATTATGATTTGGCCTCTTTTCTCTGGCAGGCATCGGCCAAATATTCCTTTAAGCTGCGTCGCGAATTGGTCTACGAATACTACGATGCGCTGAAAAACTACACCGAAGTACCCTCCGTCCGCCATTTCGTCAACCGCTTGAGCCTGTTCGTGCTCTTCCGCACCTTGCAGGTGCTCGGGGCCTATGGCTTTCGGGGTTACTTCGAACGGAAAAAACATTTTCTGGATAGCATTCCGCCCGCTATCCAAAATCTACGTGATGTCTTGAAGATGGGGGAGAAGGTGTTCCCTTATCCCTACATGTTGGAGATGCTTCGTCGTCTAACCGAACTCCCTCGGTTTGCCCAGCTTGAGCAACCAGCGGTGAACCGCGCCGACGGTTTTCGGATAACGGCCCAAAACATTTATCGTGCTCATCCGCAGGACGGGCCTGCCACCTATTCTAAATACGACGGCAAAGGCCCGTTGGTAGTGCGCGTCTACAGTTTCTCCTATCGCAAAGGTATTCCTGAAGACCCGTCCGGCAATGGTGGTGGCTACGTGTTCGACTGTCGCAGCACCCACAATCCCGGCCGCTACGAACCTTACAAGAAGTTGACCGGACTTGACGAACCGGTTATCCGCTTCCTTGAGGACGACGGCGAAATCCTTCAATTCCTGGAAAGCGTATATAGGTTGGCCGACCATCATGTGAAGCGTTATATCCAACGTGGTTTCACGAGCTTGATGTTTTCTTTCGGCTGTACGGGTGGCCAGCATCGCAGCGTGTATAGTGCCCAGCATTTGGCCGAGCATCTTCACAATAAGTTCGGAGTGGAAGTCATTGTCAATCATCGCGAGCAGAATATTTGTCAAGTGCTTGAGGCAAGATGACAGATTATGATAGGAGGTGTTGTAGGAAACGGAATGTCTCCAAGAAAATCATTTCACGACTGTAGCATTTGTGGCGATAACGGATAATTTGGAGTGGATGTACAGCTTGTCTTTTTCGAGACGGCACACATATAAGGTGGATTTCCGATGACAATATCAAAGCCGTCTTTCGCTCGATATCCCAGACTGTTAAAAAAGTGTAATGGCCGGGAAATGGTAATTGGCAAAAGGGGGTAATTGACAGAAAATCATTACCTTTGCAACCAATTTGGAGGAGTTGCGATTTCATGGAAGGTTTGAGGAAACTGCCGATATGAACTTTGCAATATAATTCATTTCACAACAAACATAAAGTCTAACTTTATTAATTAAAATTATTTATTCACATTATTTATGTCAGATTTAAAGAACGTAAAGCCTTTGGATGACTTCAACTGGGACGAATTCGAGAATGGCGCAAACGCCAATGTCAGCAAGGAAGATCTTGCTAAGGCTTATGATGAGACTTTGAACAAAATCAGCGAAAATCAGGTGGTAGAAGGCACTGTGATTTCTGTTGACAAGAAAGAGGTTGTGGTGAACATCGGCTACAAGAGCGATGGTATCATCCCTGCTTCGGAATTCCGTTACAACCCTGAGCTCAAGGTTGGCGACAAGGTTGAAGTCTATGTAGAAAACCAGGAAGACAAAAAAGGTCAGCTGGTACTCTCTCACAAGAAGGCTCGTCTCAGCAAGAGCTGGGAACGTGTCAATGCCGCTCTTGAGAACGAAGAAGTTATTCAGGGCTACATCAAGTGCCGTACCAAAGGTGGTATGATTGTTGATGTGTTCGGTATTGAGGCTTTCCTCCCCGGAAGTCAAATCGACGTTCACCCCATACGTGACTACGATGTATTCGTAGGCAAAACAATGGAGTTCAAGGTTGTTAAGATCAATCAGGAATTCCGCAATGTCGTTGTTTCCCACAAGGCCCTTATCGAAGCTGAGCTGGAAGCACAGCGCAAGGAAATTATCTCTAAACTTGAGAAGGGCCAGATTTTGGAAGGTACGGTAAAGAACATCACTTCCTATGGTGTATTCGTTGACCTGGGTGGTGTTGACGGCCTGATTCATATCACCGACCTTTCTTGGGGTCGTGTGAGCGATCCTCACGAGGTTGTTGCCCTTGACCAGAAAATCAATGTTGTTATTCTTGACTTCGATGAAGAGAAGAAGCGCATTGCCCTCGGTCTGAAGCAGCTCACTCCGCATCCTTGGGATGCACTCAGTGCAGATCTCAAGGTGGGCGACCACGTAAAGGGTAAGGTTGTTGTGATGGCCGACTATGGTGCATTCGTAGAAATAGCTCCCGGTGTGGAGGGTCTTATCCACGTTTCTGAAATGTCTTGGAGTCAGCACCTTCGTTCTGCTCAAGAGTTCATGAAAGTAGGCGACGAGGTGGAAGCTGTTATTCTCACACTCGACCGCGATGAACGCAAGATGAGCCTTGGTATCAAGCAGCTGAAAGAAGATCCTTGGGAGACCATTGAAGTGAAGTATCCTATTGGCAGTAAGCACACCGCCAAGGTTCGCAACTTCACCAACTTTGGTATCTTCGTAGAATTAGAAGAAGGCGTTGACGGTTTGATTCACATCTCAGATCTGTCTTGGACCAAGAAAGTCAAGCATCCTTCCGAGTTTACCACCCAAGGTGCCGACATCGATGTTGTTGTTCTCGAAATCGACAAGGAAAACCGCCGTTTGAGTCTCGGTCACAAGCAACTCGAGGACAATCCTTGGGATACTTACGAGACGATATATACTCCCGGTTCCGTTCATCAGGGTACAATCACCGAACTTATGGACAAGGGTGCCGTTATCACTTTGGCTGAAGGTGGAGAAGGTTTTGCCACTCCCAAACATCTTGTCAAGGAAGATGGTACTCAGGCACAACAGGGTGAAACTCTCGATTTCAAAGTTAATGAATTTGTAAAGGAGACTAAGCGCATCATTCTTTCGCACTCTCGTACATTTGAGGAGGGTAAGGATGATATCAAGCCTGCAAGAAAGCAGCACAGCAACAAAAAGAGCTCCAATGAGACACCGACTATCAACAATGTTGCAGCCGGCACTACTCTTGGCGATCTTGATGCACTTGCCAAACTGAAAGCAGAGTTGGAAAAAGGTGAGTAATCACCAAATCTTGTATATTAAATCAGGTAGGAGGTAAACACTAATTATAGGTGTTTATCTCCTACTTCCTTTCATGTCTGTCGACATCCCGCGTCGCTATACAGGCAATGCCCCATCATTGTCATGTATTCGTGGCCCCCCTCCCGATATAATGGCTTTGTCTTTATTCTTATCCCGACTTCATTTACACTAATTGTTCTGAAAGACACCAAACTTTCACTTGTATGGTCAAAAGCTTCAAACTAAACGACATCGCAACGGTATGCTATTCAGTGCGGGACTCTGAATAAATACCGCTAAGCAAACTCGTATAATCAACGAAACGGTCAGAAAGGATAGCCCACGGCAAGGTGTATGCTTTGAGCATCGTGGAAGTTTTTGACATTATAAAAACCGCTTCGTCCGGTTTCGTAGGGTACATGCAGGCCTACCCCCCAATCAAGACGGATGACGAACATCCCCATGTCGTAGCGGATGCCGACACCTGTACCGACGGCCATCTGGCGAAAGAAATTCTTGAATTCAAACTGTCCGCCCTGACGGTTGTCATCTTGGTGGAGCGTCCATACATTGCCGGCATCAAGAAAAAGAGCACCATAGAGGTCGCCAAACAGTCGGGGACGATATTCTAGATTAGTCAACACTTTCACATCGCCGGTTTGGTCAATATAGGAGAATCGGCCTTCGGAAGGCACATACTTGCCGGGACCGATGCTCCGCACATTGAAGGCACGCACACTGTTGGCTCCACCCACATAAAATTGCTCGTAGTAAGGGGCCTGAGAGGCATTGCCATAGCTCCACACCACGCCCACATTGGCATGGGCGAGGAACGAGGAGTGCTCGGAGAGCCGCCACCGCTTGACGAAATCAGTTTCCACCTTAAAGAACTGTGCGAACGGATTTTTAAACATAGTTTTGTTTTTCCGACTCCATTTTTCTCCAAATGCGGCATAAATTCCGCTGACAGCATTGCCCGCTTCGCTCACGCTGATTTCCCATGTGATGGGGTTGCGCAATTCGGATGGGCTGATGTAGCGATAGGTGTAGCTCATCTTGGGAATAAACTGGTCGCGCATGGAAATTTGCAAATAGGGATTGGCCAACAACAAACTGTCGAAAGCGGCGGTCTTGCTCTGCATGTATTCGTAGGAGAGGGTGAGTGGGCTGAATGTATGATGAGAACTGGCCGTAGTCCACCAGTCGTAAGTCAGTTCGCCTGACACCACATGACGCTTGAAATAGTCTGCCCGATTAAGCACATTGGTTGACGCCTTGAGTGTGGTGGTGGGCGTACTATAATATTGTCGGGGACGGCGACGAGGACGAGCCTCACGACCAACTATGGTGTAAAAAAGACTACGCGGGGTGAGCAAGCGGGGCATGACAACAGAAGCGTCAGCGCCATACTCATAAGAATTGAAGCCACTGGATGAGCCTTCACTTTTATGTCCGGTTTGCCATTCATACTGTCCATGCACATTGACATCCAACTTTTCACCTCCATGGAAGGCATTACGCTTGGTGAGACCCAACACCATTTCAGGTCCCATGCGACCGGAAGTCTTGCCTTTGGCGTTGGCTTCGACATAAAAGTCATAGGGACGATCGAAAACCAAGTCGAGGGTGAGATCGAGACTGTCACACGTGGCTGATGTGTCGCGTGGTGTGAACGTGAGAGTATTGTAGCTGAAAAGGCCCATAGACTGAATACTCCGACGACTCTGCTCCTCTTTGTCGCTACTGTAGGGCATTCCGTGATGCAACTTCACATCGCGCAAGATGGCTCCCAGACGGATGGGAGGACGGCGCCCGTTGTAGCGGACTGTAAGAAAATGCCAACGGGTGGAATCGCCCAACTCTTCCATTATTTGTTTGCGGAAATTGATGTTGATATTACCAATATACCACTTATGGGTGGCACGCGGACTGAGGCTGTCGGCCATAATGAGACGCAGGGCTACCTTACCCGGCACATTGACGGTGTCGGCCAGATAGGAGGCGTAAGAATTGTTGTAGTAGTAATAGCCGTCACCACGAAAAAGTTTGGTGATGCGCCGGCGTTCCGACTCAAGTGTCGAGACACTGAAAGGATCACCCTTGTGCAACAAGGCATTGGCATGTGTATGGGTCATCAAGCTGTCGGTGGCCGAAGGAAAGTTCTCATACACCACCGTATCGAGTGTCCATAGGTGGCCCATGTCTACTGTATAGGCTATTTTTGCTTTCTTTGGATTATGTCCCGTAAGGATTTCGTAATTTACCTTGCCATTGAAATAACCAGACTTTTTCAGTTGTGATTCGGCAATGGAAGTGCGGAGCTCGGGCCTCACTTCTCCCACCAGCTTGGGACGGGAGCCGAAAGTCTTGGCTATCCATTTGCCCATACCATTGTCAGATTGTGAAAAGGCATTCCACACCCAAAGGCGGACGGGAAATGGAGTGCGGTAATAACTGCTCCCAAACAAAGCTCCGTTGGGAGCAGAAGCAAGCACATATTCCATTTCTTCTTGTGTGGAAGTTGCATGGTTGTTGGTCTCGTAGTTGACGTATGTTATCTTTTTTAATCCTGTGAACAACTGTTCGCCTTCAGGAATGGCACTGGTGGTGGAACACGACGCCATCAGGGCTTCCCCCAACACCATCGCCATAAACACATAAATATAATGTCTGAATTTCATTTACTCGTCATCTGGTTATCTGTTCTTTTGCTTTTCCGGAACGGTCATCGCCCCACTTTTTACAGTATCTTTGGAGACTTGTATGGGGGGCAGTTGTGACTTCTCTTTTCTAAATCGGAAAATATCTCTGAAATGTAAAAGCTTACGACGCCACATAAAGCCGATGCCATACTCTCCAATCCTACCTTCAAGCCAATCATAAGTGCTGTTATCGTAGAAAGCACGCAAATATTTGCTTGAGTTCTGGTCAAGACGATATTCCAATTCCACATTATCGAAAAATGAATTGTTATGGTTATTTTGGTCAAGTTCTGCACCGGTGGACACCTGTCCGCCAACTATTACACTCAGTCGGTTGTTCCACAAACGCTTGGCAAATTTGAAATTATAGTCGGTGTGCAGGCCGCCGGCAGCGTTAGTGGAATTGTCGACGGTCATACCCAGATCAAAGCCCATAGAGCGTATGGCCGATCCGGCAATATTGTTGATTTCGGAATTGAGGAAACTACTGAGGGCACTGTTCATCGAGAACGAACTTGTGTTGCCGTCAACAAGATACATGCCTGAAGCCAACATTGTGATGGCCACTTTTCCACGCTCCTCCACCGACATGGTGTTGAGTTCGTCTTGAATGGACATATCATTAGGTGCTGAGATGATAAACTGAATGCCGGGATGGGTGAGGGTCTTTGAGAGTTTAACACCACACTCGAAATCGACAGACCGCCCGGAGCCGGTTCCACTATTGACAGAAGCCTTGATTTCTTCCGTGGCTGTGATGTTCAGTTGCGGATCGTAAGGATCACCGGTAAACTCAATGCGACTGCCGTCCTGAATACTGAAAGTCTTGAGTGGAATTACAGGCAACGAATATTTCATCTTGCCATTGTTGAGCGTATAGCGGCCGGTGAGCTGCAGATTGTCGGAAGGATTGTACGACATTCTAAGTTCTCCACCTCCCATCAGATCGATATAATTGGAGTGGTCGGCATTGAGTGCACAAAGGATATGGGCCGACTCATCGATACCCACACTCATCGCCATGTCAAGGCCTTGGGGCTTAGGCCGGGATATGGGCTGAATCTTCTTATCTTTGAAATTAATGAACTTCACCAGTTCGTCAAGTTGATTGTCGGTGGTGAGTTCCGACTCCCGAAGTACGTAGGTCATGTCCGTAGTTCCCAACACATCAAGTCGTCCGCGCATCTGCAAGTTGTCCAATGGACCGCGCATCATGCCGAAAAAGTTCACAAAAGCCTTGCCGTATGCTTCTGAGCGATAGTTCTCTTTGGCGGCTATGAGCTGGAAGTTTTCGGCCCTCATCCGCACATCAAGCACCATGCGATCAAGATTGGAAAAGTCGAAATCGCCTGCGATGTTGAGCGGGCTGGAGTTATTAGCAAACATCTCGAAGTTTTCGAAGAGCAGATGGCTGCCCACAATGCGTACAGGGTCGTTGGCAAAGCGCATCTCTACGCCATAGGGAATACTGAAGAGGTGGGCGGAATCAAGGTAGACTTCACCGTTTACTTGTGGTTGCTTCAAAGAGCCTTTCACATCAAGTTCGCCTTCTCCATATCCTCGCAGACCCATCAACTGGTTGGGAATGAAGCCGTTGACAAAATGCAGTGGCAAGCGTTCGAGTCCAATCTTGGCATCAAGATAGCCGTCGCCGTCAGAGCGATAGGTTCCTTGAAGGGTGCCCACCTCCTCGTCTTCATACAGCAGCCGCCCGTCTACATAGTGACTGCCGTCAGCCTTTGGCATATACACAAATTCGGAACTGACATTCCCCACCGGAGAATGTTCGTAAACAAGATTGTTTATTGAAATATTGGAAGAAACTGAAAGCTCTTTTGCCGTTTGAATGGCATGGAAGTCGCCATCCATAATGCCCGAAACATCCGGAGTGTAAGGAATCACAGACAGAATTTTATCCAAATTGAATCGGTGAAGACTAAGCGTCACATCTTGTAAGGCATCGGTATTGTCATCATTGGTGAACACATCCACACCGGCTCCGTCGGAGGCCTGCAACTGCAATTTGGCCGAAACCCGACGGTTGTCAGCCAGGAAGAAGTAGTTGTCACTATTAGCCTCAAATTGTTTGTATCCTAAAATCGGACTGGTATCGGTGAGGGAGAGACGCACCCCGTTGGCCTCCATCGTGGCAGCCATCCCCACATCGAGCCCCAACCTATTATTGATGTCGAATATACGAGTGCGCAGGTCGGAGCCTGAACGTCCCAAAGTGCCTGAGACGATGGCTTTAAAGGTATATTGGGGATTGTTCTTGTTGTTGATTACTTGCAGATTATAATTGAGCACACTGTCATTGGAGGAGAAGAGGGCCCTGACGGTATCCAACTGCACACCGGAATAGACCAAAGAGTCGGCAGACAAATAACCGTCAAGTCCTTTCTGCGGCGAGGAAGTCAAATCGGCTTTGACTGACTTGTAGAAACAGCCATAACGCTCAAGTATATGGCAAATGAAATTGTCTCGCCCCGTATCAAGATAGATGCGCACAAGTGGAAAACGATGACGCAAGGCTATCTGGTCTATATGGCGGGCCTTTAGTTGAATTTGGAAGTCGTTTGACAACCGGGTAAGTTGGGATTGCAGGTGGCGATAGCCGCCACGGGCATCCATATTGAGGTGAAAGTCACCACAATCGACAACGGCATGGGTGGTGTCGCGGCGGGTAAGCACATCCATGACCACGTCTTCCGGTCGGTAGGCCATGCTGTCAGTCCACACGGTGATATCGCTCACAAGCCCCCGCACCTGATAATAGTCCTTCATGTCGCTGCCCACATCAATGTGTCCACACACCGAAGCTACGATGGGCGTGTCGCTGATGCGGAGATGAAAGAGGTCTATTTTGTCGAGATCGGCCGACACCGTTGCTTGCAAGTGCTTTACATGGGTGAGTGCCTGCACACTGAGCCGCCCCTTGAGTAGGGCGTTACGACTGTCTATGAGAGCGTTGATGCGTCCACGCGCCACGCGGGCTGTGGCATCGATATGGTCTAAATTGTATCCTCCAAAGTTGAATTGTTCGATTTTTGCATGGGCTGTGAGGCGTGTCTTGGGGGAGAATAAATCGGTTCCCACGCCCTCAGCTTCCACATAGCCGGTAAAGGGATGGAGTCCTTGCCGAGGCAAGAAGTGTTGTAAGGGTAGAGCGTGGACTTGGAGCTTGGCTTGATAGGCCATGCGCGGGACATCCATCCGGGCCGATCCAGCTACTTGTCCGCCACCTTCACGAGCAATGAAACGAGCAGCATAGCATTGCCCGTCGACGCTAAAACTTCCCTCAGCTCCAATACCTCGCGGAATGTTGATTTGCTTCATCAATGCCGGATCGAGCAGAGATGTAAGGAATGCCAAATCAAATGTTTTGGCGTCAAACTTCACCTTAGCTCGCATCTTATCCACCGAAGTGAGATTCCCCGCCCATCCATCGGCTTTGAAACGGAATGCTGTCGGAAGACTCACTTGCAGCCCTGCAAATGACAAATGGCGCAGATTGCCTTTCATGGAACCATCTATGCGGAGCGGATAATTAGGCCAACGCCGACGGAAATCCGTTGGCATGTCACTGAGAAAACGCATGAGGTCTTGTTTGCCAATAGAACCGTGCAGAATGGCACGGAGACGGCCGGGAACTGTATCGGCGAAAGTGTTCAATTCCATATTCACATCGGCCTTCACAACAGACTCGGTGGTTTGTACTTGCAGGTCGGGTAGTCGTAGGCGGATGCTGTCGAGCAACAGTGTACCTGTGAGCGTTTTCACCTTAATGCCGCTCTTTTCACAAAAGTGGCCTTTATGGATGCGGATAGCCAAGCGCGAATCGCAATAGCTGAACGAGTCGGCCTGCAATTCTAAACTGTCAAGCAATAAATGATTGAAGTCGAGCCCTTTGGTCGCTGTGGCAAAGTTATTGTCGTAAGCCGCATGTCCCCCAAGCCAATCGACTTGCCCCACCTGATAGAGTCCTTTATGCAAATCAAGGAACACACGTCGGGCATCGGCCTCTGTGAAGAGCGTATTCACTTTGAGGGTGTCGCCGGGCAAATGGAGGGTGAAATCTGTGTTGCGGAGTTTAAGATGAGCAATGTCGATTTTCCAGAAGTTGGTACTCGGAGTCGTATCTTGCTTTACGGTGTCGCTCAACTCCACAGACAACCATCCGTTGGCCACTAAAGCGTCATCTACCCGCACTTTCTCCTTCCCCCAATCTATGCCGTGGGCTTTTAGTGAAAGACGGGAAAGCTCACCCTTAATACGCGCTTCATGGATGAAATTGGTGGTGTTGACCTTCATCTTTCTGAAGTCCAACTCATCCACCATGACCTGTTTGCTGAATAACGGCAACACCTGCACATCGACAACGAGCTTGGCTATATCGGCCACCGTATCTTTTATCTGCGGAATGGAGTCATTGCGACGGACAACTTTGATGCCTTCCACGCCCAAATCAAGAGGAAATTCAAGATTCACATGAGACACAGAGACCTCCATTCCCATTTTCTCAGAGGCGTATGAGGCAACCCGCTTTACCGCCCAATTCTGCACAGGAGGGAGATAAACCAGTATTGCAAGAAACAGAAAAAAAACCATAGGGGCCAAAATGGCGCTCCCAATCCATTTCAAGGTTTTCGTCATAAGCCACACAGGAGGTAATCCGCTAAATGGGGATAGATGTTATAATACTTGCAAAGTAAATAAAATTTGCGGATATGAGAAAATAATAATGCAAGTTTTTTATATGAAGAACACTATTCCGGAGAGAACGCCTTCCATAAAGCATCGGCAGGAAGCGGACTGACGGCGGATATTGTTTCTTTCGAAACCGGATGCACAAACTCTACCCGTCGTGAAAGCAGGGAGATGCCTCCATCGGGATTGCTGCGGGGAAAACCGTATTTCAGATCACCCTTGATGGGGCAACCGATATGTGCCAACTGGCAACGTATCTGATGATGGCGTCCCGTTAGGAGATTTACTTCCAACAGACAATAATGCTCGGAACGACTGATGACATGATATTTCAGAACCGCTTTCTTGGAATTAGGCACCTCATGGTCGTAAGCATAACTTTTATTCTGTTGCTCGTTGCGCACAATCCAGTTTTCAAGCGTCCCTTCTTCATGCATTGGAGCATCTTTCACGATGGCCCAATAGGTCTTGTGTACATCGCCGTTGCGAAACATCATGTTGAGCCGGGAAAGGGCTTTTGAGGTCTTGGCAAAGACAACCAGCCCGGACACGGGGCGATCAAGACGATGCACCACGCCGATAAACACATTACCCGGCTTCTGATACTTTTCTTTGATATATCGTTTCACGGCCTCGGACAAAGGCTCGTCACCCGTCTTGTCACCTTGGACAATCTCACCGCTTTCTTTGAAAACGATGATCAAATGATTATCTTCGTAAACTAGTTTCAAATCTCAATGGAATGATTAAAAGAGATTTCCCCTCTTCGCAATCAAAGAGAGGAAATCCCTATTATTTGGAAATAATGTATTGGCAAATTACATATTCATGCCACCGTCTACCTGAATCACCTGACCGCTTACATAGCTCGACATGTCAGAGGCCAGATAAACAGCCGTGTTGGCGATATCTTCCACATTGCCGCCACGACGGAGTGGAATCTTGCCAATCCATTCCTTGCGGATGTCTTCAGGCAATGCCTGGGTCATGGCTGTATCAATAAAACCGGGAGCGATTGCATTGGCGCGGATGCCCTTGGGGCCCATTTCCTGGCCGACACTCTTGGCCAAAGCAATCATACCGGCTTTGGAGGCGGCATAATTGGCTTGTCCGGCATTGCCATGGACACCTACCACGGAGGCCATATTGATGATGGAACCGCCACGCTGACGCATCATCAAAGGCACACAGGCATGGATGAAATTGAAGGCACTCTTCAAATTCACAGCTATCACTGCATCCCACTGCTGTTCTGTCATACGAAGCATGAGGCCATCCTTAGTGATACCTGCATTATTGACGAGGATATCTATCGATCCAAATTCTTCCTTCACCTGTTTCACCACTTCTTCGGTTTGGGCAAAGTCGGCAGCATTGCTCGCAAATCCCTTGGCTTTCACACCTTTGGCAGCAATCTCTGCCTCAGTAGCTTTCCCGTTCTCATCAATCACGAGATCGGTAAAAGCAACATTTGCCCCTTCTTCGGCAAACTTCAATGCGATGGCCTTTCCTATGCCACGTGCGGCACCTGTAATCAAGGCCGTCTTACCTGTCAGTAATCCCATTTTCTTTTCTTCTTTTTATTTAATTTATGATTGTCTATCCATTGATTGGATTGTTCTGTTTCTACAGCTTGAAGCCCGACTTGCCCAAAGCACCATAAACGACCTTGGCCACAAGAGGCTTGCTCGTTTCTTCCGTGAGTCCATGTCCCAAACGTCCATAGATGAAAGGCACTTCAAGACCTTTAATGCAATAGTGGGTTAT
>OGGO01001371.1_pt1 | contig 12444 bp, 8 predicted proteins | sample 1571231 | NCBI WGS metagenome assembly OGGO01 (sample SAMEA2582036, study PRJEB24529) | metagenome | biome: Human gut stool | place: China | collected 2011 | reverse complement strand
GCTTCTTCTTATTAGAAGGTTTTGACTATGGTACTGGTATTTTGTTACCATTCATCGGCAAATCTGACGTTGAACGTCGTCAAATGATCAATGCCTTAGGTCCTGTATGGGACGGTAATGAGGTATGGATGATTACTGCAGGTGGTGCATTATTCGCATCCTTCCCTCATGTATATGCTACATTGTTCAGTGGTTTCTACTTGGCGTTATTCTTGATGCTTGCAGCGCTTATCATGCGTGGCATAGCATTCGAGTTCCGCTCTAAAAGCCCTAACTTGTTATGGCGTAAAACTTTCGACTACTGCATCTTCTTTGGTTCCTTGATTCCTGCATTATTGTGGGGTGTTACGGTTGGTAACTTGATCCAAGGTACTCCAATCGATGCAAGCATGACCTATGTAGGCACATTCTTTGATTTGTTAAGCCCATACACCGTGCTTTGTGGTATCGCTTTCATCTTGGTATTCACATACCATGGCGGTTTGTTTACTTCTATCAAAACTGCTGGTGCTGTTTCTGAACGCGCTCGTGCAGCCTCCTTGGTAGTAGGTGTTCCTACAGCTATCGGTGCATTAGCATTGGTAGGTGCAACTTATGTATTTACAGATTTGTTCAACTCTGTATTGGCAATTGTTTGCTTTGCGTTGGCAATCGTGTTCTTCCTCATTTCTTGGGGTGCAGCACGTACTCGTAATACAAAATGGGGCTTTGTATTCAGCTCCTTATCCGTTATCTCTGTAACGGCTGCTTACTTTGCTGGTTTGTTCCCTCGCATCATGGTTTCTTCTTTGAATCCTGAGTGGAGCTTAACTATTACAAATGCAGCTAACTCTACTTACACATTGACATTGATGACTTGTGTAGCCTTCGTATTTGTGCCAATCATTTTGGCTTACCAAAGCTGGGTATACTGGACATTCCGTCATCGTGTAACAGAAAAAGACTTACACTATTAATAGAATAACTTTATAACTCTGGTGAGTTGTAAAATTTAGGTCTCAATGTGAGGCGTGCTGTAGCGGCACGCCTCTTTTTTGTGGTAAGATGAATAATATTGATAAATTTAGATTCGCTGGGACCCACTTAGATTATATGTTAGCTTCATTTGAGTAAGATCTAGATAGAGGGAATCTAATCAATTTGATTTTATATTTTTAGTAGTTTTACCGTAGAGGATAATATGATACAGCGTACCGCTTTTAAAGCGCTGCTAGAACATAAAGGTCAGCTTTTACTACTGGGATTAACCTGCTTAGTAGAAAGTCTGTCCATTGTTGGGCAAGCTTGGTTCTTTGGGACCTTAATTAATAATTTTATATTTTTAGAGAATGCCTTGGCTGATGAGATGAATACAATCATGTATTTAGCTATTGCCATTATTGTGCGATTGTTAGCTCATTATATACAAGAGGCTGTGGCAAATCGTTTGGGCAGTGCTGTGAAAGCATCTTTTAGAGAGCATGCCTTAGAGCATATGTTTAAACTTGGTGTACAGCATAAGGAACGTCACGGTGATGTAATTCATTTGCTTACAGATGGTTTGGAGCAGGTTGATGCTTATGTAGCTCGCTATATTCCTCAAATCTTATATGCTATTTTGATTCCCCTCATCATGGGGATTGCTATCGTAGATGCATTGCCGATTATCGGTATTATCTTGATTGTTACGGTGCCATTGATTCCATTCTTTATGATTCTAATCGGTAAGCAAGCTGATCGATTGAATAAAGAGCAATGGGAGCGCATGAGCTTTTTGTCAGGCCATTTCTTAGATGTATTGCAAGGGATTACTACCCTTAAATTATTCGGCCGCGCCAAAGATCAAATCAAAGTTATTGGTCGCTTGTCTGAGGAGTTTAAAGATTCTACTTTAAAAGTATTGCGCGTCGCATTCTTATCAGCATTGGTGCTGGAACTAGTAAGTACCATTAGTACGGCCTTGATTGCAGTATATTTAGGCTTAACCTTGCTAGATGGTGAAATTGCCTTCTTCCCAGCGTTCTTTATTTTATTGTTAGCACCAGAGTTTTATACACCCTTTAGACAGTTGGGCGCTGCTTTCCACACGGGAATGGCAGGTAAAACTTCAATTTTAAAATACGAAGACTATATGAATCGTGAACCATCCTTACCTGTTGGTGGTGACACAAGATTAGATAGTTCTGTAGAACATATTGAGATTAAGGATTTAACTTTTACCTATAAGAATAGTGATAATGGCGTTCGCCATATAACCCTTGAGGCAAAACGCAATGCACCTATTATGCTGGTTGGTGAAAGTGGGGCAGGCAAGTCCACTATTGCCCATATTGTAGGTGGGTTCTTGCAAGCGCCGCGCGGTACAGTGACAGTAGATGGTCATGATATATGTGATCTAGATATCGACTGGTGGCGTCAACAAATTACCTATGTATCTCAACATCCACACATTATGAAAGGTACCTTGAGGGAGATTCTATCCTTTGGCATGGATGTAAGTGATAAAGAAATTCTAGATGCTTGTAAAGAGGTGCAACTCTTAGATGTCATCCATCGTCATGAGGAAGGTCTTGATGCGGTCATCGGAGAAGGTGGTTTAGGTCTTAGTGGTGGTGAGCGTCAACGGGTTGCCTTGGCACGTGCATTCTTACGGAAGGGTCAGGTACTGATTCTCGATGAAGTAACGGCCCATTTAGATGTAAAAACGGAATCTATCATCAGTACAGCTATTCAACAATTGATGAAGGATAAGGTTGTCATCATTATTGGACATCGCTTACAAACGATGCACTGGGCTTCTAAACTATATGTTTTAAAACAAGGCGTCATTATTCAACAAGGCTCTTATGAAGAGCTAGTTGCTGTGGATGGTTATTTTAAAGAACTCGTAGCATCTGGCTTGGGACAATTCTCTTCTGCCATAGAAGAATTAAAAGTAGGTAAACATTCAACTGTGCCACATATCGATGTTATGGATGCGGTGCAGAAACAGGAGTGTATTACTGATGTCAAGAAAGAGGAAATTATTACTGATGGGGTAACTAAATCTTCTACGCTTGATACACATGATGTGAAGAGACATACAATGGGTATGCAAGGTTGGAAGCTATTATTCGCAGTTCTAAGTCCTGCTAAGTGGTCCTTAGTGTTAGCGTTGCTATTTACATTCCTCACTGTTTTAATGAATGTAGGTTTGTTAACCGTTTCATCTTGGCTATTAGCGTCGGCAGCGTTACAACCAGGTCTTACCTATTTAAGTCTTGCCATCGTAGGGGTTAGATTCTTTGGTGTTAGTCGTGCAGTATGTCGTTATTTTGAACGTTACACATCGCATCGCATGGCATTTCAAGGTCTCTATGGTTTGCGTCTATGGTTCTATGCGCATTTGGAGCCATTAGCACCGGCTATTTTAAAACGTTTTGGTGCTGGCGATATGCTCGGTCGCATTATGGGGGATATAGAGGTATTACAGTTTTTCTACTTGCGCACTCTGATTCCACCTGTAGCAGCCATTGCTTTGACGGTGTTAGTTGCTTATGGAGTATCTACGATTGATGATAGCTTGGTTATGCCAATTGTAATGGCAGCTCTTGTTTTAGGATTAGTAGTACCATTAGTTGTTTACGCCCATAATAAACAATCTCTACGCGCCATTGGTCCTCAACAAGGGGAATATAAAGCGCTGTTAAGTGATACTATGGACAGTCTTGAAGATGTTATTAGCTATGGCAATGAAGGACTTGTATATAAACGAATTCAACAGATGATGAAACACGTTGATGGTTATAAAGGGACTATTGATCGGGGTATGAATTTAGGAAACACATTATTCCTAGGTGGCGTTCAGTTAACTGTTGTTGTGGTAGCGATTATGGCTGCTCATGCATTAACTGGGGCGTGGGCTAGTGTAATGGTGGCGGTGGCCGCTATTGGTACACAGGCTTGGTTTGAAGCGTTACAACCGATGATTGCCGCGGTCCATCACGGGGCTGAAAGTAAAGTAGCTACAAGCCGACTTATAGCACTTGCTAATGAGCCGTTACCGGTTGTGGAGCCCTTAGAACCTAAGCCATTTAATCCCAATCGAGATATTATTTTTACAAATGTATCCTTTGGCTATGATAATGAGCATACTATCTACGAGAACCTTAGATTAGATATTAAACAAGGTCAATCGATTGCCATCGTGGGTGCCAGTGGCTCCGGTAAGACTACATTATTTAATATGCTAGAGCGACTATATGATTATAAGGGCTCTATCCATGTGGGGGATGTAGAGTTAAAGGATATTTGTATCGATACCTGGCGCAATGCATTAGGTACTATTACTCAGGACACATATATTTTCCATGCGTCCTTTGGTGATAATATTCGCCTTGCCAGACCGGAAGCAACAGCTGAGGAGTTAGAGCAAGCCATACATCGTGCATCGTTGCAAACTGTTGTAGATAAATTGTCCGATGGTATACATACGATTGTTGGTAGTGGTGGACATGGACTAAGTGGTGGTGAACGTCAACGTGTGGCGTTAGCGAGATTATTTTTGCGAAACCCTCAAATTGTTTTATTAGATGAACCACTAGAAGGCTTAGATCAAGTAACTCGAAAGGCTTTACATCGCGATTTGATGCATTATGTAGAAGGTAAAACATGCTTATATATTACGCATCAATTAGAAGGTTTAGAGCAAATGGACCGCATTTTATTTATGGATAAAGGCAAAATCGTAGAAGATGGCACTTATGAAGAACTCATTGCATTGCGTGGCCATTTCTACGAATATTGCTATCTATCTATGGCAAGTATTCAATAAAAATTAATATCAATAAAAGTATCTATTATAATTATTAACTTATAATAGGTAGTATATTAAACTACAGTAATAAAGCCCCTTTTGCTATGCAAAAGGGGCTTTATGTATGCCGATATTTAATAGTTGATGTGAGAGTCTTTTATCGATAAATCATGCAATATATGGTATAATTTTTATGTCGAAAGCTATTTTCTCTTAACCTTGGAGGGGTTATGACTAAAATTTTCACCAAATTAAGAGCTTTGGTGGATGAAGCATTATCTGATCGTGATACGGCGGTAAATAAGGAACCTATTGTAGAAAATACTCCTTTAGAAGAAGACTTGTTTGACCATCGTTTGCTATATATAGAAGAGGACACCATCAATCGTATGTTGCGTGCCGCTCTTCGCAATCATTGGTTCTTTTATGCTGTAACATTTGAGTTTGAGCCAAATAACCAAATATTCCTATCCATTATTACTAAATGGGGGAATGTGATTAATGTGGAATTCACCTTAGAGGATCTATGGTTTGATGATTACTCATCATCCTTTGCGATTCGCCTCGATACAAATAATATAGATACAGGTGGGTTTATTTTAAACTCCCTTTTACATTTAGTAGGTAATTGGTGCCTCAGCTTATTTGGCGTATTCTTTAATCCTATCGCATTAGGTGAAAAGGGTTCTACCGTACGCTTTGAGAAAAAAGGCATCATTCAATTTGACCTATTACCAAATACACAAGTAAAGAAATTTATACCGTTACCGGAACGCCATATTGGTAGTAATGGACCCGTTCTTTTAGGGAATCCTCGTACCAGTCAATCTGTATTACAGCTTGATTACTATGCATTCCATGATCCAGTAGATACCTTTACGGTACCAGATGTGCCAACTCGTACTAGTTGGTTACGTTCCATCGATATTGCGGCGGTTCTCTTATTGCCAATCGGTGTATGGATTACCTTTATTATATTGCACCATTACTTGCCAACGGAAACGTTGGAGTTCTCATTCTCCACGTACTTCTTAATTTCCTTAGGGATTTTTATCATTTCCTTCTTGGTTATGAATATTCCTCGGTATTTGTACATGTATTTTGATTCTCGTAAACAGTGGCAAAGTGCGTTTGTACATAATAATATTAAGATTCAAATGCGCAAGCTTCATCGTCGCATCTTCATGCAGCAGGCTACGCTCACTTCTGACTGTGATGAGTGTACTGCTAATGAAAGCCAAGAGCGAATTAAACATTTGTTGTTACAAATTCGGGACAAGCGATTCCTTGCTAATCGACTTAAGATCGCCGATGACGATAGAGCTCGTAAACAAAAGGTTAAGTTTATCATCGCCTATATTGGTTGTACATTAATTGAGTTAATGTTGATTATGAACTAAATGTTTTTAACAAAATAAGAATAAAAAACGTATCTCTCATGAAAATACCCCCTTTACTAGTTGTCCAGTAAAGGGGGTACATATCATTAGAGATACGTTTTTCCTATTTCATGATTCAATTTTCTTATCGTTTTTTACGCCGTTTACGGACTGTTTTTCTAATTTCCCGCTCTGTTTCTGTTTTAGGTTGTTGCATCGACTCATAGGTTGGTCGATTTACAGGCATAAATGGTGGGTTACCATATTGATTCGGTTCTGGCTGACCAGGCAATACCCAGAATAGGAAGCCTATGAGCCATATAAAGAGCTCAAGCATGTAATTGAATGGAGATACAGCCGAGTACGTATTGATGAAAATCATAATGACCGACCAGAGAATCCCTGCCCATGCATTAAAGCCGATGTCGTGAATACGACGACCAAATAAAATGCACGATAATGGGAAGAGGGCTGCTAGTAAAATCCAAATAATAACTCTTGTAAACCAGTATGCTGGTAAAGAGACAACAAAGTCTAAGAATAGATCATCGATATAGTGGACGATGTGGAATAGAATCATCAAAGCGATAAAGCATATGATGAATTGTAGTCGATTTAACCGTCCCGTCAGGTTAAAAATCGATAAACCCATGCGACGCCCTTGGAATGCAATGAGCAAACCGATGGCACATATGAGCAATGTTCGTAATACAACATAGAGTAAATCCATAAGTTCCCCTTTATATATAGCTTATAGTTGAGTTAATTCTGGCAGGACTAGCTCAAATGCTACACCATGTTTCATTGATTTTACAGTATCTACCGTAGCCTGAATTGCTTTAGTAGTAAAATTCATTGCCAGTTCTGCTGCATCATAAGGTGAATATCCCCTCATTACTGCACCTGATAATACAGCGGTGAAAATATCTCCGGTTCCTGTTGCTTTCACAGGGACGAGAGGTATAGAGTAGGTTTTTAAAAAGTCTGTAGGCCCATCATAGACGGCAATGACCGCATGTGTTTCCGATGGCACGCTTGTCATGATAACCATGTCAGGTCCCATGTGATGTAATTGTTTACAACGGTTACGCAATTCATCATCACTAATAGGATCCGTAGAAAATGGAATATCTAATAAGAAGCAAGCCTCTGTATAATTGGGCTTTACAATATGGGCCTTGGAAACAAGTTGGCGCATAGCGACCACCATATCAGGTGTGTAGATCGAGTAGAGTCGACCGTCGTCAGCCATGGCTGGATCGACGATAACCATTTGTCCATTATTTCCAAAGCGGTCGATGGCTTCCTCCACAAGGTGGATTTGTTCTGGCGATGCCAAGAAACCGCTTACAATAGCGTGAAAGTCGATTTCATTTTTGTCCCAGCAGTCCATGAAATCCCTCATATGAGCCGATAAATCTACAAATTCATAATGTGGGTATTCCAAGTGATTGCTCAAAACAGCTGTAGCCAAAGGTACCGCTTGGCAGCGCATAGCACTGATGATGGGAATCATAACGGTTAGGGCACAGCGGCCGATTGAGCTCATATCTTGAATTGTTAATACTCTAGGTACTGCTGTCATAGACACCTCCAATTAATTATATATTTTATTGTACGTTATGTACGGCTTTCTGTAAATGTAATGATGTTATTCATGAAACTAACTTCATAATGTAGTATAATAAAACGGATAGACTTTTAATGGAGGATAGTGAAATGACAAGGTATGTATTTCGACGCCTAGGTGGCGCAATCATAATCTTATGGGTCATCATTACCGTAACATTTGCGTTAATGCACGCAATTCCGGGGGGGCCTTTTACAACAGAAAAGAAATTGCCGCCTCAGGTGAAAGCAAGCATCGAAGCAAAGTATCATCTTGATGATCCCGTGTGGAAACAGTATGGAGATTATTTAGGTGGTGTTATTACCGGCGATTTGGGGCCATCATTTAAGTATGAAGGTCGTAGTGTGAACGATATTATTAGTGATGCATTCCCAATCTCTGCTCAGTTAGGCTTGTTATCTTTAATGGTAGCTGTAGTGGGTGGTATTACAGCGGGGGCGATTAGCGCCATGCGACCGAATAGTATTGTAGACTATGCTGTAACTGTGTTATCTACATTGGGCATCTCAGTGCCTACATTTATTATCGGTGCTGTCCTTGTATATGTCGTGGGCTTTGAGCTTGGATGGTTCCCAGTAGCTTTATGGCGCGGGCCATCTTATATGGTATTACCAGTGTTAACATTGGCTGCACAACCGATGGCATTTATTGCTCGTTTAACGCGCAGTGGCTTATTAGATGTGTATCAACAAGAATATATTCGTACTGCTCGTGCGAAAGGTTTAGGGTCTTGGACTATTTTGACTCGTCATGCCTTAGGCAATGCGATTCTACCAGTTATTACGTACTTAGGCCCATTGGCGGCGAGCCTCTTAACAGGTAGCTTTATCGTAGAAACGATTTTTGCCATTCCTGGCCTTGGACAGTATTTCGTAACATCTATTTATAACCGTGATTACACTGTTATTTTGGGCATTACGATTTTCTATAGTGCACTAGTAGTATTTCTTAATATTTTAGTGGACATGATTTATCCATTAATCGATCCACGTGTTACAACAGAGGAGGGGACAGATGAATAAGGAAGATTTTTTACCTATTGAACGGGCCCCTCAAGAAGAACTGACTAGTTTTATTAAACGCCCTAGTAAATGGGAGCGATTCAAGGTGAATCGTTTGGCTGTAGTAGGGGCAAGCATCATTTTGGTGATGATTGTATTGGCTATTTTAGGCCCCCTAATTTCGCCTTATACTTATGCGGATCAATCCTTAATCGATGCGAATCAAAGTCCAAGCTTGAGTCATTGGTTTGGTACTGATACATTAGGCCGCGATATTTACACTCGCGTTATGTACGGTGCTCGCATTTCCTTGACTATTGGTTTTGTGGCTGCCTTTATCAACCTTATAATTGGCGTTACTTACGGTGGTATTGCAGGTTACTTGGGCGGCAAGGTTGACCGTATCATGATGGGCATCGTAGATGTTTTGTACGGTATTCCACTCTTGTTATACGTAATTTTGTTAATGGTTGTATTAGGCCCTGGCCTTACATCTATTTTCGTAGCATTAGGCATCGCGTACTGGCTCAATATGGCCCGTATTGTACGTAGCCAAATTTTGAAAGTTAAAAATGAAGAATACATCATCGCCGCAGAAGCTATGGGTATTCCAAAGCATCGCATTTTACTGCGTCATATTTTGCCAAACTGCGTTGGGCCAATTATCATTACCTTAACATTGGCCATTCCAGAGGCTATTTTTACAGAAGCATTCCTTAGTTTTATCGGTTTAGGTGTAAACGCACCGATGGCGAGCTGGGGTGTATTAGCTTCTGAAGGGATTAGTAGCATGCGCTCTTATCCATTCCAATTGATTTTCCCTGCTGTTGCTATTAGCGTTACTATGCTTGGTTTCGCATTTCTTGGTGACGGCTTACGCAATGTGTTAGACCCTAAGGAAGGAGATAGATAATGAATAATGCAATTGTTGATGTGCGCAATGTATCCATTACCATCGAAACCTTTCAAGGTCCATTACGAGTGATTCGCAATCAAGATATTTCCTTACAGCCTGGTGAGATTTTAGGGATTGTAGGTGAATCTGGTTGTGGTAAATCTGTTATGGTAAATTCCTTAATGGGATTATTGCCATATGGTAAGACTAAAATTAAAGCGGACAAATTCATGATTGATGGTCATGATTGTTTAGAATTTACTGAAGATGACTGGAATGAACTTCGCGGTACTACAGTTGCCATGGTATTCCAAGATCCTATGACCTCCTTGAATCCAATTATGACGATTGGTGAGCAAATGTATGAGGTTATCCATCGTACTAATGCTTACGGTGAAGAGTACGATGAAAAAGCCATTGCCATCGACTTATTGAAGAAAATGGGCCTTTCTACACCGGAAAGACGTTTATCTCAATATCCTCATGAGTTAAGTGGTGGTATGCGCCAACGGGTATGTATCGCCATGGCTGTAGCAGGTCGTCCAAAGATTTTGATTTGTGATGAGCCTACAACAGCTCTTGATATTACTACAGAGGCACAAATTTTACGCCTTATGCAAACATTAGCCGTAGAGGCAGGCATTGGTATTATCTTTATTTCTCACAACTTACGCGTTATCGCTCAAATTTGTGACCGCGTTATGGTTATGTACGCAGGTAAATGCGTTGAGTCTGCTACGGTTGAAGGTATCTTTAACGAACCTCGTCATCCCTATACGTTAGGTTTGTTATTAGCATTGCCGCAAGGTAAATGGCATGGCGAGTTAAAAGCCGTTGAAGGTCAACCGCCAGATTTATTTGAGTTGCCGAGAGGCTGCGCGTTTAACCCACGTTGTAAATGGGCTATGCGCATTTGTGGTAATCGCATTCCTACGGTTACAAATGTTGGTGAGAATCATCAATTTACATGTTGGTTAGCTAAGTTGGAGGGACTTTAATGAGTTACGTATGGGAGACTGACAATCTCGTTAAAGAGTTCACCCTGTCAGGCGGCTTATTTAAGCCAAAACAAACGGTACACGCTGTACAAGGCGTGAGCCTATATCAATCACCAGGGGAAACCCTTGGTATCGTTGGTGAGTCAGGATGTGGTAAATCTACTTTTGGTTATACTTTGATGGGTTTACATCAAGCTACGTCTGGCTCAATTTATATGAATGGCCGTCACATTGATCCTTATGTAGATAGACAAGCTGTTCATCCGGTGATGCAAATGGTATTCCAAAATCCTTACGCATCCCTTAATCCACGACTTACGGTAAATGCTATTTTAGAAGAGCCTTTGGAGCTAGATCCAAAGTATACACCTCGTGATCGTGTTATTCGCGTAAAAGAGGTACTCGACCAAGTTGGCTTAAATATGTCCTTTGGTGAGCGTTACGCTCATGAATTATCTGGTGGTCAACGCCAGCGTATCGGTATTGCACGGGCTCTAATTATGCAGCCACAATGTATCATCTGTGATGAACCGATTTCTGCACTAGATGTATCGATTCAAGTGCAGATTATGACATTGCTTGAACGGTTGCAAGCAGAGCATGGCATTTCGTACCTCTTTATTTCTCATGATTTAAACATGGTGCGCTACATTAGTCATCGCATGGTTGTTATGTACTTGGGTGCTGTTATGGAAGAAGGTCCAGCATTGGACTTGTATGAATTCCCACAACATCCGTACACCCGTGCCTTGACGGCCTTAAATGGTCCAGTTATGCCACATGCACCAATTGGGGCTCCTCTAAAAGGAGACCCACCAAATCCACTAGATCCGCCAAAGGGCTGTTTGTTTAGTGGTCGATGCCCAGAAGCGGAAGGTCGTTGCTTTACAGAGCGTCCACCACTTCGCGATTGGGCTGATCGCCGCATCGCATGCTGGCACATATAATGGGAGAATAGTATGGAAAAACTAATTGTTGGCAAGTCCTTGGAAGATCAACTTGATACGGTTATTAAAGAATTGGCACCTACGGGAAATATATCCTATGTAGTATTGCAATTTGATGATGAAGAAGAACCGACACTTATCGCATCTAGAGGTGAAAAGACAGTTCATTCTAGTGCGAGCTTGATTAAGGTGCTCATCATGGAATATGTCTTTCATTTAGCTCGCACTGAGCAGTTGGACCTTAATGATACGGTACCTTTATCTAAAACTCCACGCGTTGAAGGTGGTGGGGCACTGCAAGAGCTTGTAGCTAAACATAGCTTTACGTATCTTGAGTTATGCCGTCTCATGATGGTTCTCAGCGATAATATTGCGACGAATTTGCTCATCACCGCACTTGGTATGGAAAATATCAATGCTCGTGCGGAGAAACTCGGTGTTGATGAAATGGAACTAAATCGTATGATGATGGACTTTGATGCGTTAGCTGAGGGCCGAGATAATCGTATGACTGTTATGGCCTTAGCTCGTCTTTATAAACACATTTTTGAATATCGTGATAGAGACGCGTATGGCCGTGAAATGTGGAATATTTTAGGACGCCAACAATTCCGTGATATCTTGCCATTTTACTGGGGCGAAGGCATACGCTTTCACCATAAAACAGGTTCCCTTGATCGCGTAGAGCATGATGGGGGCGTGTTAGAAACGTTAAGAGGTCATTTTTGCTTTATCTTGTTGATGAGCAATATTGATAATGACCGCGGTAAAGAGTTAGGCGCTCAAGTTGGGCGCATCATGAAAGAATTTGTAGAGGAAG
>OGGO01001363.1_pt1 | contig 12542 bp, 9 predicted proteins | sample 1571231 | NCBI WGS metagenome assembly OGGO01 (sample SAMEA2582036, study PRJEB24529) | metagenome | biome: Human gut stool | place: China | collected 2011 | reverse complement strand
GATAATCGCTACATTACGAAGATTTTCGCGAATCATAAGATCCTCCCTTTAATTCCTTTAGTATATTCTATATCATATAACGCTTGTGAAAGTCGCTATATAGGTATATTCCCAAAATTGGCAACACTTAATTATAACGTAACTAATTCAATCATGTCAAAGAAAACACTATAAAAAAAGATTTCTTATGAATTCATCATACCTAAAAAAGGATAACGGTTCATAAGAAATCTTGTATGAGTATTTTATTTGTATTAATCTTCGCCAATCATACGTACTTCTGGTTCAAGATGCACACCATGTTGGTCATATACGCGACGTTGTACTTCAGCAATTAAATCGAGTACATCCTTCGCACTAGCACTGCCTGTATTGATAACAAAGCCTGCATGCTTATGAGACACTTGCGCATCTCCTACGGATAAGCCCTTCAGGCCTGTTTGTTCAATCAAGGTTCCTGCAAAATACCCTGGTGGGCGTTTAAAGGTGGATCCAGCACTAGCATATTCTAAAGGCTGTTTGGACTCGCGTTTCTCTGTAAGCTCATCCATTCTAGCCTTGATAACATTTTTATCGCCTGGTTTAAGCGTCATAATCACTTCGCCAATAACCTCATGATTATCGTGGAATACACTATGACGATACCCAAAATCTAAATGCGATGCATCATATTCTTTGATATTGCCTTGAAAATCTACAGCTCGAACAGCTGTAACGACATGACTCATTTCCCCATCATAAGCGCCGGCATTCATAAACACGGCACCCCCTAATGTGCCTGGAATACCGATGGCAAACTCTAGGCCAGTCAAGCCATTTTCCCATGCGAACTCAGAAGCGTCTTTCAACATATACCCAGAACCGATACACAATGTATTATCATTGCAATCCATAACTTGAGTCATATGTCGAACCGATACAACAGCACCACGAATGCCACCATCTTTTACTAAAATGTTAGAGCCGCAGCCGATTATGGTAACAGGCACTTGAAACTCATGGATGGTGCGAAGTACAAAGCTCAACTCAGCCATCGTGGTCGGTTCAATAAATAAATCGGCAGGCCCGCCAATTTTAAATGTCGTATGATGACATAAACGTTCCTGTTCACGTACACGTGTACTTGGTAAGATTTCTAATAAAGCAGTTTGTAATGCCTTAATGTTGTGGTTGTTGTTTGTCCCCATGATCTAAAACTTTCATCCCCTCAGTGATTGGCTCGCTAATGATTTTATAGATATCATTAGACACTTGGCTCCAACGCATTTGTGCTTGCAAATAATTAGCTGCTGCTGTATTTGCTTGAATTTGAGGCATCAACTCCTCTTGTTTTTTTTGCAATTCATCAGCTTCTGGTGCACCGGACAATCTAGCATATTCCCATTGCATTTGTTGTGCCATAAATGTGCGCACCAACGCAGTTGCTTCCGCGTCAGCTTTCACAGCCTCTTGTGCTTGCATCAACTCTTTATACTCTTCAGATTCACGCATTGCCTTTGCCAAATCATGAGCTTTATCGTAATTCATATTCATTCCTCCTCTTTCTTATACCAATCTTTGTGAAAGCCAGTTCAGCTTTCATCAACATACATAATTATTTTACTTGTGGCGTAATCCAATTGCCCACTTCTTTCAAATCCGGATAATCTAATTGACGCATTGCTTCATAAGCGATAATTGCCACAGCATTAGATAAATTCAAAGACCGTGCCTCTTCAATCATCGGGATTCGAATGCAAGTGTCATCCTTACCGTCTAATAAACTTTCAGGTAAACCACGTGACTCAGGTCCAAACACGAGCATATCTCCAATTTCGTAATTCACCTCAGAATGCGTGTGTTTTGCCTTAGTCGTAGCATAAAAATAACGACGATTAGGATATTTTGCATATAGTTCTTCTATATTTTCATGAACCTGCACATCTACCAAATGCCAATAATCAAGGCCTGCCCGTTTAACGTGCTTATCGTCAATGGAAAAGCCCAATGGTTTGATAAGGTGCAAGGTCATATGGTTTGCCGCACAAAGACGTGCAATATTACCGGTATTACCAGGAATCTCCGGTTCGTATAATACAATTTCCATACTATTCCCTCTATTCTTATGTCTATATTATTCTACCTAATCTATAGTGTGTATTCAAGTAGTGAATTCTATTTTTCCTAGGTGGGACAAAAATAGTGCCACCCTAACGTTCTCATTTACTGCTACTACGAATAAAATGTCCGCTCTTGCCACCATCTTTTTCAACAAGGTATGTAGGCCCCATAATCATGCCCTTATCGATAGCTTTACACATATCGTACACCGTGAGAAGTCCCACTTGAACCGCCGTAAGGGCCTCCATTTCGACACCCGTTTGCCCTGTGGTTTTAACAGTAGCCGCAATCTTTACCGCTTTATTATGTGTATCTGTTGTAAAAGCGGGACTTTCACCATCAACGAGATGACACTGCACCTCTACCTTGGTGAGCATCAAAGGATGGCATAGAGGGATGAGATTACTCGTTTGTTTTGCCCCCATAATAGCAGCCAGTTGAGCCACGGACAAAACATCACCCTTTTTCATCGTTCCACTTTGGATACAATCAAAAATAGCATCATTAATGGCGATAAAACCTTCCGCCACCGCGATACGGTGCGTATGGTCCTTTTCAGATACATCCACCATCCACGCATTACCTTGTTCATCAAAATGTGTTAAATCCATATTATCCCCTTATTTCATGTATAAATGTACATCAATAGTTTTACTTTTTTCATTTCTATTATACAATATAATTAAATTAGTATATATGAGGAAGGAAGTGTCCCTATGAAAACAAAATTAACTTATTTCGGTCATGCTTGCTTTATGCTAACAAACGGTGATGTATCCATGATTTTTGACCCATTCTTAACGGGTAATACATGGGACGTAGCAAAAAAAGAAGATATTAAATGCCAATATATCTTTGTTAGTCACGGTCATGATGATCACTATGGAGATACTGATTTCATCGCCAAAGCTAACGATGCACTTGTAATCTCTACTGCAGAGGTAGCAGGCAAAGCAGCCGAAGCAGGTTGCCGCACACACGCTATGCACCTTGGGGGCAAATATGATTTTGAATTTGGCTCCATCCGTTTAGTGCCTGCATTCCACGGCGCGGGCGTACCAGGTGGTCACGCAGCAGGTTGCCTCATTAATTTCTTTGGTGACATCCTTTACTTTGCTGGCGACACAGCACTCTTTAGCGACATGAAACTATTGAGCCGCTTTGGTGATATCGACTATGCACTTCTCCCTATCGGTGACAATTACACAATGGGCGTTGAAGATGCAGCCCTTGCAGCTAGCTATGTAAAAGCTCGTATCTCTATCCCAATCCACTACAAAACATGGCCTGTCATCGACCGCGAACCAGCTGTATTCACAAGCCTAGTAGAAGGCAAATACAACCAAACTGCAGTTATTATCGATCCAGGAGCATCTATTGAATTAAATAGCTAATCAAGCATAATTAACCGAGGAGACACCAACTTTCGAGATCTTTCACCGGCTTTTTCTTCGCCCCTTCAGGGCTCAGGCCAAAGTCAGATTTCGAAAGTTGGTGTCTCCTTTCTGCTTATCACTATAGAACCAAAAAGAATGGCACCAACCATACATATGATTGGTGCCAAAGAAAACTCGTAGGATGAACGCCCATATATTAATTGTAAATAATCTTGTTGCTGACTAAATATATCGTTTATACGTACTTCCTTTCAGATTATAAACCTAACTTTTCCATAACCATTGCCAATTTAGCTTTAGTTTCTTCATTTTCTTGTTTAATTCTTGCATTTTCTTCTTTCAATGCAGTAATTTCATCATTCATTACATATATAGAGCTAATTGGACCACCTTTATAACGTTCAGGAATTTCTTTTTTAGCGGTGGAGGAACCCACTTTTTTAGTTACTCCAACATTGAACATGTTATTTTCATCATCAAGAGTTACACCAGCGTGGAACATAGTGCTTTCATCAGTGAAGTGAGCCACCCCAACTGCTACAGCAGATTTATTATGATAATGACCATATGCAGCCATGATTTGAGTTGGTTCCAATGGATCGTATTGAAGTGGTTTCAAACCAGCCAATGCTGCCGCATTTGCACCAGTTGTATTTATTTTGCTATCCAAACCATTAAACGCACTGTTTACACCACTCAAAGTAGCTTGTACTTGGCCAACAGTTGCTGCATCATTAGCAGATGTACCAGGTGCTACATTATGGATTTGGTTACCGCCATTATTCAAGCCATCAGTAGTCAAGGATACAGTCTTACCAGGGCTTGTAGGACTAGAAGCGCCAGTGATAGTTACACCATTACCATTAGTTACAGTTGTATTACCAGCTGCATCTGTAGTTGTTACATTTGTAACAGAGATTGAATCTTTAAGTGCAACATTAAATACTTTACCATTTGTAGCTGTATCTAGTGATTCCGTAACTTTGATATTATTACCTGCGGTAACTTTACTATGTGCACCACCACCGATACCAGAGATCATATTTCGTACTTGAGTCAAGTTAACTGCATCAGTACCATTAACGGCTGTAGCTACATTGCTAATTGTTTTATTACCCGCATTGATACCGTCTTTTGTAATGCTAGGACCAGTAGCAGCACCAGTGTTATCTTTGAAAGATACGCCAGAGCCATTAACTACTGTTGTATTACCAGCCGCATCTTTTGAGGTTACACCATCATTGTTAATTACGGTGTTGCCCATTGTAACAGAACCAGCTGTACCAAGATTAATCTTTTGTGCTAATTTAACTAATAGTGTATCTGTACCATTAGCAACCACACCAATGTTACCATCTGTTAATACAGCACTAGTTGCTGTATTTCCTTTAATATTTAGTGTTTCGTCTAGTTTGCGAGTGATAGTTGTACCTGTATCACCATCGAATTTGATTCCTTTTGTAGTAACTGCAGTATTGGCAGCTTCTGCTGTTGTTTTTACATCAAATAATTGACCACCATTGACTGCATCTTTACTATTAGCAGCAACTGTGCCATTAGCAACATTAGTTAATTTAGTTGTAGCCCCAGTTGTTGTACCATCTGGATTTACGAGGCTGGCTACTGGGTTAGTTACAGCCGTTGCACCTGCTACAGTTGTACCATCTGCATTTACATCAGCCGCTTTGTAGTAGTTGCCATCATTGGCTTTTACTAAACGCTCACCAGCATCATTTGTGTACACGATAATGCCAGCTTCGCCATTACGAATAGCATTCGTTTTATCCGTTAAATCTTTACCATTTAATCCATCTTTGCCTGTTGGCCCAGTGATAGAGGCCCCAGCTGTGCCATTAGAACCATCTCGACCATCTTTACCATTGCCAGCTACAGTAGCGGCTGTATTGATTTTATCTTTTATGGATTGTGCTAAATCAACGGTAATAGCATTACCATTTGCAGTTGTTGTTACATAGTTAGCAGTACCATTAACGGCAAGAGATTGTGTTGCTAATGCTACAGTTCCTGTCGTACTGTTATCTGCCGCGGTCTTAAGTGTAGTCGCCCCTCCCGTTGTAGGGATTGCTGCAATAGCCGCATCTAATTGCGCTTTATTAACTGCATCTGTACCATTAACAGCTGTGGCTACATTGCTAACTGTTTTATTACCCGCATTGATACCGTCTTTTGTAATGCTAGGACCAGTAGCAGCACCAGTGTTATCTTTGAAAGATACGCCAGAGCCATTAACTACTGTTGTATTACCAGCCGCATCTTTTGAGGTTACACCATCATTGTTAATTACGGTGTTGCCCATTGTAACAGAACCAGCTGTACCAAGATTAATCTTTTGTGCTAATTTAACTAATAGTGTATCTGTACCATTAGCAACCACACCAATGTTACCATCTGTTAATACAGCACTAGTTGCTGTATTTCCTTTAATATTTAGTGTTTCGTCTAGTTTGCGAGTGATAGTTGTACCTGTATCACCATCGAATTTGATTCCTTTTGTAGTAACTGCAGTATTGGCAGCTTCTGCTGTTGTTTTTACATCAAATAATTGACCACCATTGACTGCATCTTTACTATTAGCAGCAACTGTGCCATTAGCAACATTAGTTAATTTAGTTGTAGCCCCAGTTGTTGTACCATCTGGATTTACGAGGCTGGCTACTGGGTTAGTTACAGCCGTTGCACCTGCTACAGTTGTACCATCTGCATTTACATCAGCCGCTTTGTAGTAGTTGCCATCATTGGCTTTTACTAAACGCTCACCAGCATCATTTGTGTACACGATAATGCCAGCTTCGCCATTACGAATAGCATTCGTTTTATCCGTTAAATCTTTACCATTTAATCCATCTTTGCCTGTTGGCCCAGTGATAGAGGCCCCAGCTGTGCCATTAGAACCATCTCGACCATCTTTACCATTGCCAGCTACAGTAGCGGCTGTATTGATTTTATCTTTTATGGATTGTGCTAAATCAACGGTAATAGCATTACCATTTGCAGTTGTTGTTACATAGTTAGCAGTACCATTAACGGCAAGAGATTGTGTTGCTAATGCTACAGTTCCTGTCGTACTGTTATCTGCCGCGGTCTTAAGTGTAGTCGCCCCTCCCGTTGTAGGGATTGCTGCAATAGCCGCATCTAATTGCGCTTTATTAACTGCATCTGTACCATTAACGGCTGTACCTACGTTGCTAACTATTTTATTACCCGCATTAATACCGTCTTTTGTAATGCTAGGACCCGTTGCAGTATTAGTGCTATCTTTGAAAGATACACCAGAACCATTGACAATTGTTGTATTGCCTGCAGCGTCTTTTGAAGTTAAACCATCATTACTAATGACAGTATTGCCCATTGTAATGGAACCAGCGGTACCAAGATTAATCTTTTGTGCTAATTTAACTAACAGTGTATCTGTACCATTAGAAACTACACCAATATTACCATCTGTTAATACTGCACTAGTGGCTGTATTCCCTTTGATATTTAATGTTTCGTCTAGTTTGCGAGTGATAGTTGTACCTGTATCACCATCGAATTTGATCCCTTTGGTAGTAACTGCAGTATTGGCAGCGTCTGCTGTTGTTTTTACATCAAACAATTGACCACCATTGACTGCCTCTTTACTATTAGCAGCAACTGTGCCATCAGCAACGTTACTCAATTTTGTAGGAGTAGTCGTAGATCCAGATGCATCTAATAGACTTACATGAATATCGGAGTGAGCAACTGTACTGGCACCAACTCTTGCCTTACCTGTAGCAGGATCAATATCACTTTCTAAATAATACCCCTCTGTTGTGCCAGTAGAGTCCGTTGTTTTTACAACTTTATTACCATTAGCATCTACAAAAGCTGTTTGCTTATCATTTTGAGCATCTACTGCAAGCTCTGTTAAAGTGTTGATGGCTTTTGCATGTTCATTTAATGCAGCTTGAGTGATATCATCAAGCATCATGTCATAAGAGGCCATATTACTTGAACCACCTTCAGCAAGGCCTGTAATATTTGCAAATGCTAAATTGTCTGACAGTTTACTAATAGTTACAGTTTTACCCGTAGTCGTAGTAGTTTTGGTTCCAAGAACCTCTGTCTTGATTGTACCTTTATTAGCATTACCAGGAGAAGAAATTACGGTTTGTTTAGTTTCTACTGGAGAAATTTGAGCAGCTTTTTTAACTGGACTTGTAGAATGAATATAGTTTCCATTACCATCAACAGTGCCACTATCATTCCACATTTTAGTAATATTACGAGTAGATGTTGCTTGCTCTGTACCATTTGCTACAAAGGAATGCTCTGGAATTAACTGACCATTTGCATATATATAAGCAGTCGTATTCGCATGCCCATTAAATGCCATACTTGTAGGGTTTGCAATTGTACCAGAAATTGAATATGTTTTAGAATCCATAGCTGTTAAACTTGTACCAGGCAGTAAAACGCCACCACCAAATGTAAGATTATTTATGGTATTAACTTCAATTGTACCAACTGTAGTAGTCGCCCCTTCTGCACTAGCGGTATTCACACCACTAGTGATTACAGTAAAACCTAATATAGCCATTGCCGCTAATCTAGCAGACCCTCGAAAACGACATATACGTTTCCCCTTCTCAGATGTAACTACATTACATCCTTTTTTTTCATTCCAAACCACTTTAAAAATTTTGTTCATAACATTCCCCTTAATAAACTTAAAATAATCCATTAAAAACACTTATAGTTAATACATGCATCAATCTTATCAATTCTGAATATCAAAATCAAGAACAATATCTATTAAATAAAGGAAACTTATCGCAATTTTGAGTAAAATGTTAAGATTGCATTATATTATTATTTCAATAAGATTTACTTATGTTTTTATTATAAAATCCTCTTCGTAAATCAGCTGCTTAACAATCTTAATGGAGCAAATATCATCTACGTTCAAAAGGGAGGTGTGGGTGTCTAAAATCTGACTTTGGCCCGTTCTCTTTTTACCCGATGTAATCAATGACTTACCAATCTTGATAAGCTTGGTAGCATCTACGTTCAGAAAGGGGACGAGGGTGACTAAAATCTGACTTTGGCCTGAGCCCTTTAGGGCGAAGAAAAAGCCGGTGAAAGATTTTAGTCACCCTCGTCCCCCTCTGCCGTAATCAAAAACTCTAAGATTGTTAAGCCATGATTACTCCTGATTTGCCATGGAAAACCCCGACCTACTGCTCATTCTCACGAATTCGTCGATATCTTGTGTTTCATCAACACCAACATAGCCCATTTCTCGAACTATACCATGTGGGTTAAGCAAGGATAGTTGCGGTTCTGGTCCGATGAGAACCCATAGCACCTTATACCCTTTTGGTATATCACGTAGACGTTCTTCCCCTTTACCATCCGTAAAGTATACTAATAAATCTACATGTTGTTGATTGGCTAAGGCAAATACTGGTGAAAAAGCAGTAGCCCCTCGTACATCAAGGCGCGGTTTCACATCCTTTACAGATTCCATTGTATAGGTGCGGCGTACCTCATTATCACATTCTATAATAGTAATGCGATGATTATACGCATGTACTATTTGTAGCACTTGCTCTAGTGCATTGGTAAATTCCAAATCCGTAATACTGCCACTCATATCGAGGGCTACCCACACATTCGCCTTATGTTGGCGTAATGTGCCAGACAATTCTAGACGCTCAGGCTGACGACGATTGCGACGCATCGTCGTTTTTTTATGTCCGCTAGCCACCTTGCCCATTAATTTTTTAAGATAAAAATACCAAGGTAAGGATCGTCGAGTCTTTTGGAATGTATCGATAAGACTTTTTACATACCCTTCCATATCTCCTTTTGATGCTTCGTTGATATAGCGTTCTGTAATTTTATCCATGGTCTCTGTATCGATAGAATCAGACTCATCCCATATATCATGGCTTGAATCAGCATTAAACTCCATTGCTATGATTTGACTGGAATCCTCGACAGCTATAAAAAGATCTGGTTTTTCCTGCATCGCTTTATCAATGGCCTTTGCGTAGTACTCCAATGTGCGGAATCGCTTTAGTAAAAGTCCATATCTCGCATTTACATTGGCAACGGTTATAGCATCGCGGTCTACATGTTCTAAATAATCGTTTACAACCATGTCCATGGCCATGTGAACAGCTTTTTTATTAAATCGTTGACTAAGTTCTTTGACCCGCATCAAATGAGCGGATATAACATGTAATATTTCTCGCTTAATACCATCTTTCATAACATCCGGCGGTTGTCGTAACATAATGAAAGGATTCACGTATAGCACATAGCCACCGTGTTTGAGGTTAAAACCAAAAGCGCTAGTCATGTCTAAGCGTACACGATGCGTCATTTGTAGATAAAAATAGCCAAAGAATTGATCCTCGGCAAGCAATAAACTATTTACATCATGCAAGATATGCCATAAATGCTGTTCATAGCCATCGGCTAGTACGTGTTGTGTCAACACATCGAGATCTGTGCCTTCGCCCTCATACAGTTCCGTTAATCCCTTGCCTATCGTGCCAATATGACTATCCGACATATTGTGATTTACCATATCTACAGCAATATCTTCTGCCTGTTGTTTATGCACTGGATGTTCATCTACATACGCTTGATAACGCGCGTATAGTTGCTCATACAACGCATCCGCATCACGAGCAATCTGATTACGCTTTCTATGCCATCGATCGAGTTCCTTAATAGCCTCTTCATCATAGCGCCCCGTCTTCTCCCATCCGTCTATATGAGTGAGCAGGTCAGACGCATCCCGAATATCGTCTTTATCTAAATTTCGATTCATAATTTCTACCTGTCATATGCGCTTTCACAATTAACGATTGGCTTCAAAAAATGTTTCAATAAAAAGATTATCCTCAATAGCATAGCTATACACATGAGCATATGTGTTGCGTAAATCTTTCATAACAGCAATACGCAAATCACCAGGATACAATGTAATAAATTCGATAAAGTGATGAACTTCTTCTGCATTACTATTGTGATTCAAACGATACAACATATTTTTCGCGGATACATAGAGACGAGTAGGACTTTCACCATTGACACGTTCTTGTAAGGACATAATAGCACCAGGCTTATGCACTGCCTCTAATACATCATCAAATGAAATCAATGGCTCTTGTTCCGTTTCAACGAAATTAACAAAGGCCTCCGCAATAAGTTTTCCCACATTACCACGGATAACATTTTGGAATACTTCACGGCTATAACCACCTTCCTTATAGATACCATAAATATGAGATATCCGTTCAAAGGAACGCGGTGTCGCATCGATATCATCTTCATGACGTTGATTTAAATAATCTGGATAAGAGGAGATAAATTCCACCACCTTATCTTCAATGCCTGCAGAAATAGCCCAGTCAATCCACTGCATATAATCCGCTTCCATATAAAGCCATACGAAACGATTTTGTTGAGCTGGATCCATATCAATCGTTTGGTAGTCAAAGGAATCCTCTGGGTTCATAGCCGCAATGATGCGCACATCATCGCTCAAAGCAAATCCATTGATTTCTCGGTTCAAAATCAAATTCATTAATTCTTGTTGTACCGCATGCTCTGCACGATTAATCTCATCGATAAATAGCAATACATGACGACCTGCATTAACAGCTCGTGACACATGTTCCAAGGTATGATGCACGGCATACACGGTTGTTTTAATCTCTTTAACTGTACCGTCACTATCTTTATGTGAAACCGTTTCTACCGTTGGCAATCCCCCTATTTCCCCTTCTTTTAAAAGATTGCCATCAATGGTGACGAGTTCCCAATCATGAACCTCTGCTACACGCGCTGCTAGCGATGTTTTACCAATCCCCGTTTCACCAACGAGCAAAGGTACTTGATTAGCAGCTAGCACTAATTCCACACTAGCCATTGTATCTGTAAAATTCATTATGACTCCTTCTTAATTAATATAGTAAATACTGGTCGATAGCAATTTTCTTTGCCTCTATAGATCCGTATACATCAACTAATGACAATATATCGATGGGCCATGTTGATTGACGTCCGCCTATTGCAGGATTAGTTACGAGTTCTCGCACATAGCGATCTTCTACAGCAGGATTTGCAATCATTTCAGTTATAATTTGTCGAACCATGTCGACAGTTAAGCCTAGTTGTTTTGGCACATACCCAAGTATCAATGTAGAAACCTTCAATAACTCTACCACTGTTTCTAAATCTAGATTCGTAATTTGACGCATAGCCTGCGGGTCTTGTAACACGGCGGCTTTCAAAATGTCCAATGTAGGATTCTGGATATAACGCAATGCTAAATAATTAGATTTTACAGCTGCCATTTGAACCTGTTCTGATGGATTGGCAATATATTGCAATGCATCATATTGTGTTTCTACAGCCCTTAACTGTAATTCCTCTGATGGATTTGTAATATATCGAATGGCCCAGCCCGATTGGTCTAAGGCAATGCGAACCACTTCATCTGACGGATGTTGAATATACTCAAGTACCGCCCAATCTTGTTTGACTAATGAAATCAATAATTCGTCACTTGGATTGTCCACATATTGAATGGCCCGTGGCGACTGTGCTAACGCAGTTTCAATCACTCGATCAGTAGGATTTTTAATGTACTGTAATAACATCCCATTCTGTTCCACACAGACTAACTGCATTTCCTCTGTAGGATTAGGGATATTGCGTACGCCATGGGGATTGTTTTTGAGAGCCGTTATATATTGTTCCTCTGTCATACTATCCTTCTTTTCTATCTAAAAAGGCCATACGAATACGTACGGCCTATACTGAATTCTATTCCTATTGTATCATAATTTTTCGATATAATTATATCTGTTTCGTATACTTACTACACTGTTAATGCATCTAAATCAGAATTATTCCCAATAACTAATAATTTATCATCTTCACCGAGGATGGTAATTGGGTTTGGTGGAACTTCTAAATCCTCACCGCGTCTTATGCCTACTGCATTAAGATTATATTTCTCACGCAAATTGGAATCTTTTA
>OGGO01001362.1_pt1 | contig 12549 bp, 9 predicted proteins | sample 1571231 | NCBI WGS metagenome assembly OGGO01 (sample SAMEA2582036, study PRJEB24529) | metagenome | biome: Human gut stool | place: China | collected 2011 | reverse complement strand
TACCGTTACCAGCGACACGTAGCGAAAGCGTGTTTTCGAAAATTTTGTTAATTTTTCACAATTTAAAGAAGATTATGAAGGGTTTCGCAAATACATAAATTAGAAAGGAAACAAAACAATGGTTTATTTTGTGGGAGCAGGACCTGGAGCGGCAGATCTTATCACGGTGCGCGGAATGCGTCTGTTAGAACAGGCGGATGTGGTAATTTATGCGGGTTCGCTTGTGAATCCGGAACTTTTATCTTATTGTAAAAAAGAGTGTGAGATACATAACAGTGCATACATGACCTTAGAAGAGGTACTCGCTGTCATGGAAGAGGCAGAAAAACAAAAGCTTACGACAGTGCGGCTTCACACTGGGGAACCGAGCATATACGGAGCAGTGCGGGAACAGATGGATCTGCTGGATGAAAAAGGTATTTTGTATGAGAGTTGTCCGGGAGTAAGTGCCTGTTTTGGAGCGGCAGCTTTGTTAAATCTGGAATATACTTTACCGGAAGTATCCCAGTCATTGATCATTACCCGCATGGAAGGCAGAACCAAAGTGCCGGAGAGAGAGAGCATTGAGAGTTTTGCAGCACATCATGCTTCCATGGCAATCTATTTAAGTACAGGAATGCTGGGAGAACTGGGTAGACGGCTGATCGCAGGCGGGTATGGGAAAGACACACCGGCGGCGATTGTATACAAGGCGACCTGGCCGGAGGAAGAAGCGTATCTGTGCACGGTGGAACAGTTAGAAGAGACGGCAAAAGCGCATGACATTACAAAAACAGCGCTGATCATTGTGGGAGATATTGTGGCACATCAGCATTATGGAAAATCCAGACTGTATGCGCCGGATTTTGAGACGGAATTTCGTAAGATAAAAAAATCAAGGGAAAAAGAATGAATATCAGTATCATTACGTTTACAGAGAACGGAACAAAACTAGCAGAAAAAATCAGACAGGCTTTTGTGAACACGAAAACGGAAGAAGCAAAAAAACTTGGATTATCGCTATCTGACTGGACAAGACAGCAGTTTGCAGAGAAAAATGCCATCGTTGTAATTGGAGCCTGCGGCATTGCAGTGCGCATGATCGCACCATTTGTGTCGGATAAGCTGAGTGACAGTCCGGTGATTGTGGCAGACGAGGCAGGGACTTTTGTGATTCCACTGCTTTCCGGGCATGTGGGAGGCGCCAATGAGCTTGCAGAACAGATTGCAGGGCAGATCGGCGGGATTCCGGTCATCACAACGGCAACTGATGTGAATCATACGTTTTCTGTGGATCTGTTTGCAAAAAAATGTGGTCTTTCCATTTATAACCGGGAGGGGATCGCAAAAGTCTCAGCCAAAATACTGGATGGAAAAACGCCGGATATTGTGATCTCATCAGAGAAAACAGACTTAGAGCAGGGAGTACTCGGATTGCAGCCGAGAGAATATATTTTAGGAATCGGCTGCCGCAGGGGAAAAAGCTTTGAAGAACTGGATGCATTTATACAAAAGTGGCTGGATTATGCAGGCATTGAAAAAAGACTTGTGCGCGCAGTAGCTTCCATTGATCTGAAAAAAGAGGAGGAAGGCCTGCTGCGGTGGTGCATGGCAAACCGGATTCCGTTTTTAACCTATTCTGCGGAGGAGTTAAAACAGGTAAAGGGAGACTTTCAGGAGTCCTCCTTTGTAAGAGAAAAGACAGGCGTGGACAATGTCTGCGAGCGGGCTGCAATGAAAGCGGCAAACGAAGAAGGAACTTTCATTTTGAGGAAGCAGGCGGAAAACGGCATGACAATCGCAATTGTAAAATACGACTGGAAATTGGAAAGAGAGCTGGCAAAGGAGTACAGGATCGATGAGCAGTAAAATTTATATCGTGGGAATGGGACCGGGAACCGGGGAAATGATGACTCCACAGGCAGATCATGCATTGTGCGGCAGCGATGTGATCGTCGGATATCCGGTGTATTTAAAATTATTAGGCGGTAAATATCAGGAAAAAGAATTTTTAGCCACACCGATGAAACAGGAAGTCAGACGCTGTGAGATGTGTTTTGAGGAAGCAGAAAAAGGAAAAACGGTTGCGATGGTATGCAGTGGGGATGCAGGTGTGTATGGAATGGCATCCCTGCTCTATGAGATGTCGGAAGCGCATCCGGGATGTGAACTTGAGGTGATCCCGGGGATCACAGCGGCAAACAGTGGGGCAGCGGCGCTTGGAGCGCCACTAAACCACGATTACTGCGTCATCAGCTTAAGTGATCTTATGACACCGTGGGAGCTTATCGAAAAAAGGCTTGCGGCAGCGGCGATGGGGGATTTCTGCATGGCAATCTATAATCCCTCCAGCCACCACAGGGCAGATTATCTTAAGAAGGCCTGTGACATTTTACAAAAAAACGGAGTGGAGCCGGAGAGAGCCTGTGGCTATGTGGAAAATATCGGAAGAGAAAACACAGCCTGTGAAGTCTGCACACTCGCAGAATTGCGGGAGCGTCAGGTGAATATGTTTACAACGGTATTTATTGGAAATTCAAGAACAAAAATCATCGGTGGGAAACTTGTCACGCCGAGAGGGTATGTGCTGCCGGATCCGGCGGTTTAAAGTATGCTGTATTTTAATTTGCATGTGACAATCGTGCAAACAGGAGAAAGAAATTCATGAATAGAATTCTAATTTTTTCAGGAACAACAGAAGGACGCATGTTAGCACAGACATTGTCTGAAAATGGAATCCAATGTATTGTTTCCGTGGCAACAGAATATGGTGAGATCGTCATGCCGGAGATGGATGGAGTTACGGTTCATAAAGGCAGGATGGATCTGGAGGAAATGCAGAAGTTCATCACACAGAGCGAGGTGGCGGCGGTGGTGGATGCAACGCATCCGTTTGCAACGGCAGTTTCAGAAAATATCAGGGAAAGCCTGAAAAATACGGAGATTCCATATATCCGGCTGCAGAGGGAGACTTCAGATATTGCTTTAAATAAGGATACAATACAGGAAAATCACTCAGATGTGATCCTGTGCAGTGACGCCACAGAATGTGCAGACTTTTTAAACTCCACAGATGGAAACATCCTGCTCACAACCGGGAGCAAAGATCTTGCCACATACAGTCAGAATGAAGCATTAAAAGACCGCCTGTTTGTCCGTGTATTGCCGGGATTGGAGAGCATATCTCTCTGCGAGCAGAACGGCATCTGTGGAAAACAGATTATTGCGATGCAGGGACCTTTTTCATTGGAAATGAACCGTGCACTGATCAGACAGTTTCATATAAGGTACCTGGTCACAAAGGAGAGTGGCAGAACCGGGGGATTTCTGGAAAAAATAAAAGCAGCCGAGGCGGAAGGAATCACTGCTTGTGTGATCGGCAATCCGGAAAAACAAAATAGTGGGGATTCTTTTGCACAGGTGTGCAGAAAAATTTCAGAAATCACAGGAAAAACAATAAAAAATCAGATTTTCCTGATCGGAATCGGTATGGGAAATGCGCAGACGCTCACGATGGAAGCAGCAGAAAAAATCCGGGAAGCAGACTACATTTTTGGAGCAGAACGGCTGCTAAGGACAACAAAAAATGAGCAGGCAGTCCGTTATCCCTATTATCTTGCAGCGGATATTGTCCCAGAGCTGGACCGGTTATCCGGCTGCGGGGTAAAAGTGGTCATTCTTTTTTCCGGTGATACCGGTTTTTACAGCGGATGCGGAAAACTATATGAAACACTGAAGGGCAGAAGTGACAGCAGTGTGCGTATCTATCCCGGAATTTCATCGGTATCCTATTTTGCAGCATTGACCGGGGACAGTTATCAGGATGCGGCTGTCTTAAGTATCCATGGACACGGAGCGGAGACAGAGTGGATCGGAAATCTGACAGAGACCATTCGTTTTTCTGCGAAAACATTTTTGCTGATGTCCGGAAAAGAGGATGTGCAAAAACTCGGCAGACTGTTACAGAAATATCATTTGCAGAACTGTAAGGTACTTGCAGGTTTCCAGCTGTCCTATCCGCAGGAGAAAGTTTTGGCATTAACGCCGGAAGCATGTGAACATGTGGAAGAAACCGGATTATATATATGTCTCATCTTAAATCCGGATGCAGAAAAAAAGGCAGTTACCTGTGGGATGCGGGATGAGGAATTTTTGCGGGATAAAGTTCCGATGACAAAAGAAGAGATAAGAGCGTTGTCTATCTGCAAATTGCATTTAAAAGAGGATTCCGTCTGTTATGATATCGGAAGCGGAACAGGTTCTGTCGCAGTGGAGATCGCAAAAAGAAGTGGGCAGATCCAGGTTTTTGCGATAGAAAAAAAGCCTCTTGCACTGGAACTGATCCAGAAAAATATCGAGAAATTCGCTTTGCCGAATATTCAGGTAATCGCCGGTGAGGCACCGGACTGTCTTAAGACAGAAGAACGGAGTGAGCATCCGACACATGCGTTCATCGGTGGAAGCAGTGGCAGATTAAAAGAAATCTTAGATGTTTTATATAAAAAAAATCATGCTATGAGGATTGTGATCAACTGCATCAGTTTAGAGACAATCCGTGAACTGACATTGCTGGAAACAGACAGCCGTATCACGGATCTCGAGATCATTCAGGTGCAGGTATCCCGTGCGAAAACAGTCGGCGGTTATCATCTGATGCAGGGAGAAAATCCAATCTACATCTGTTCTTTTGATTTTACCGGGGAGGTATCTTAAATGGGATTGAAAATACCTAAAGTTATGATCGCAGCGGTAAAAAGTGGCAGTGGAAAGACAACCGTCACATGTGCTTTTTTAAAACAGTTATTATGCAGGAAAAAACATCCGGTGTCCTTTAAGTGTGGACCGGATTATATTGATCCGATGTTTCATGAACAGGTGTTAAAAATTCCATCCAAAAATTTGGATACATTTTTTTCGGATGCATTACAAATACAGGCATTGTATGAGATGGAACTACCGGGGCATGATATCGCAGTGTTAGAAGGTGTTATGGGACTTTACGATGGACTTGGCGGTATCAGGGAGGAAGGTTCTTCTTACCATCTGGCTAAGACACTGGATGTCCCGATTATTCTGGTAGTGGATGCGCATGGCATGGGAAAATCTGTAATTCCGCTCATTGCAGGATTCTTACAGTATGATGAGAAAAAGCTGATCAAAGGGGTTATCTTAAACCGGACAAGTAAAATGTTTTTTGATACCATTGCGCCGCTGATCGAAGAAGAACTTGCGATAAAAGCACTGGGATGCATTCCGAATGAAAAAGAACTGACAATCGGCTCCAGACATCTGGGTCTGATCCTGCCGGAAGAAATGGAAGAACTGAATTTTCAGTTGGAAAAAGCCGGACAATTGCTGGAAAAATATGTGGATGTCGATGCGATGATCGGGATTGCAGAAAGTACTTTTGGGGAAAAAGAAGAAACTGTAACAGAAGAAGCAAAGCCGGAAGAAAAAGAAGATTTAGAAGAAAAAGCGTATTCTGGGAAAGTTACAATTTTTTCTCAGGCAATTTTCAGTGGAAAAAAAGAATTATATGACAGAGAGAACTCCGTTACAAATACAATACCGCCCCGCATTGCAGTAGCGAAAGACGAAGCATTCTGTTTTTATTACCGTGACAACCTAAGAATGCTGGAACACTATGGAGCAGAGCTGATATTTTTTTCACCGCTGCATGATGAGAAGCTTCCGGAAAACATTCATGGCTTACTGTTAGGCGGCGGTTATCCGGAATTATACGCTAAGCAGCTTGAAGAAAATGAGAGCATGCGGAAATCAATCAAAGAAGCGCTGGAACAGCAGTTACCTTCCCTGGCAGAATGTGGGGGATTTATGTATCTGCATGACACGCTCACGGACAGGGAGGGAACAACTTATCAAATGGCAGGTGTGATCCCGGCAGAGTGTCAGTACATGGGAAAACTGGTACGTTTTGGTTATGTGGAGGTACAACTGCCGCAAGGGCTCACGGAGAAAGGAACAGCGGAAAGACCGGAACCGGAAAAAATAAAGGCGCATGAGTTCCACTATTTCGACAGCACAGCGAATGGAGAGGATTGCATTGCAACAAAACCGGTGACCGGAAGAAGCTGGAAGTGCATTCATGCATCGGACGATCATTTCTGGGGCTTTCCACATCTGTATTATCCGTCAGATCCAAAGTTTGTGAAATGGTTTTTGGAAAGAACAGAAAAACACATTTGAGATTGCAAAAAAAACATGGGTGTGCTAACATGGATAAGGCTTAGACCGCTATATCATTCATGTGGTGTGGAAGCGTAAAAAAATGACAGTTTCATAGAGAAGACAGTTGGTGCCAGCCGGTTTTGTTAAGACCAGACTGGTTAAAAGGGAAACAGGTGTGATTCCTGTACGATCTCGTCACTGTGATAAGGGAGTGCAGATTCTTTTTCCACATGGAAAGCCACTGGTGCATGGCACTGGGAAGGCAGAATCTGTATGAGGATCTTTCAGCCAGGAAACCTGCCAATCGTCTGGTACAGGGAAATGAATTCCCAGATCACGAGTAATTGGTCGTACTGTTTAGAGGGCTTTCTGACAAAAAGCCTGATTTTCATTGACTTTTTACTCCGTTCAGGACATCTGACCGGAGATTTTTTTGGCCGTATTATAAAAGATAGGGCATAATATTTTTTCTTTGTGTACAGATCTCTATGAAGCAGAAGTAAATCACAAAGAGGAGAAAAAAATGAAGAAAAAAACACTTGCACTTGTTCTTGCGTTTACAATGACAGCAGCCCTTTTTACAGGATGCGGAAGCAAGAACGAGACAGAGACAACACAGACACAGACAGAAACAGCTGCTGAGACAGAGAGTGAAGAGGTCGATGATCAGGCCGCAGCAGACGAAGTTGCAGCACTCATCGATGCCATCTATGTGCAGACTAGAAATGAGAACACAGATGAGCAGTGTGCAGCAGCAAAAGCAGCATGGGACAAGCTGACAGATGCGCAGAAGGAACTTGTTGAGGGAGAAAATGCTGACCCGGATTATTTCGGAAGAGATACAGGAGATGCATCCAAGGATGATCCTTTGAATGAGGACGGAATCGGAGAGAACGAGCTTTTAGTGGTAAGTTTTGGTACATCCTTCAACGACAGCAGGGCAGAGGATATCGGTGGTGTGGAAAAAGCACTGCAGGAAGCAAATCCGGACTGGTCTGTAAGAAGAGCATTTACCGCACAGATCATCATCAACCATGTACAGGCAAGAGATGGTGAAAAAATTGACAATGTAGAACAGGCACTCGACAGAGCAGTAGAAAATGGTGTAAAAAATCTCGTAGTACAGCCAACTCATTTGATGCATGGTGCAGAGTATGATGAACTCGTAGATGCATTAGATGGATACAAAGATAAATTTGAGACAGTTACGATCGCTGAACCGTTACTTGGCGAAGTTGGAAGTGATGCAACTGTTGTCAATGAAGATAAAGCAGCCGTTGCAGAAGCTATCACAGCAGAGGCAGTAAAGACAGCAGGTTTTGATTCCTTAGAGGCAGCAAAAGAAGATGGTACAGCATTTGTATTCATGGGACATGGTACTTCCCATACTGCAAAAGTAAGCTACAGCCAGATGGCTGCCCAGATGGAAAAATTAGGTTATGACAACGTATTCATCGGAACAGTAGAAGGTGAGCCGGAAGAGACAGCATGTGAGAACGTGATCGCAGCAGTAAAAGAAGCAGGATACACAAAAGTGATCCTTCGTCCTTTAATGGTCGTAGCCGGAGATCACGCCAATAACGATATGGCTGGCGATGATGACGATTCCTGGAAGAGCCAGTTTGTTGCAAGCGGAAACTTTGAAAGTGTTGACTGCCAGATCGCAGGACTTGGCGGGATCAATGCTATCCAGCAGATTTATGCAGCCCATACAAAAGCAGCCATCGAATCCCTCGGTTCTGCTATGCTTTCTTCCGCAAGCAAGAGTGAAACTCTTGCAGACGGAACATATTCTGCAAAATTCGACACTGACAGCGGCATGTTTCATGTGAACGAAGTGTATGACGGACGTGGAACACTTACGGTAAAGGATGGCAAAATGACACTTCACATCGTGATGCCATCCCAGAACATTGTAAATCTTTTCTTAGGAACTGCAGAAGATGCACAGAAGGATGGAGCAAAACTGATCCAGCCAACAACAGAAGAAGTTACATACTCTGATGGTTCCAAAGAGGAAGTTTATGCTTTTGACGTTCCGGTAGAAGCATTAGATCAGGAGTTTGATCTTGCACTGATCGGCACAAAAGGAAAATGGTATGATCATAAGGTCAGTGTTTCGGATGCACAGGTCAAGTAAGCTGGTGTAAAAACAAAATAATATATCTGTAAATGAATGCATGAGATATGGATAACATATGGAAAGCAGCGTTTGCAGATCAGAAAAGAGACGCACAGATTGTTTCGATGAGAGACAGTCTGTGCGTTTTTACTATGGCTTTAGCCTGTTGAGTGCATCGGAGTTTCTCCCAACGGAGAAATGGAGATGTGCGAAACAATAAACCACCTGCTATGCGGGTGGTGCAACAAATTTGTTATACAAAAAAATCACCTTTCCGCTAAAATAGAGTTGTTCAGGCTACTATTTAACGAAAGGAAAGTTGATTCATAGGTATACGACCTTTCAATTGATACCTATATTATATCAAAAATTACGAGGAGATGCATGAATTGATCAGCGTTTCCCTAGCTTAAAAGCCGTAGACATTAAGTGATAAACATGATACATTTATGGAGAAGAGAGATATATAATCTTCTCCATATTTTTTTGGAGGAAATTATATGGGTAAAATAAATATGCAGGATTTCGCAAGATTCCAATGATTAAGAAAGTGCATGATGTGCTTATATAATCAGAGAACATGCCATAAAGACATTGCTAATCGGTTTTCTCCGAGAGAAGGATTTGAGGATCTGGTATTTACTTCTAAGACGAACAATCCTATCAATGCAGCTAACATCAAAGATTCTATCAATTACATTGTAGATCGGATTAACAGAGAAAATCCAGAGCAGCTTGATCAGAATGCCACTGCGCCCACAGCTAGGCAGCCCAGATAATAAAAATAGTTTCGCAAACGCCTGATAACAGCATCAGTAAAAGGAGGAATCGACGAATGAGGCAACGAAAAATGAAACAACGGAAATCAAAACAAAGCAAATCATTCGCAAAAATCCTGACCTTAGGGATTGCCGCAGCTACGGTCGTCTCATCCTTGAGTGTACCTGGTGGATTGCTCGCACCGGAAACGGTATACGCAGACGACAACACCGGGACGGCAGAGTCCGGAGATCAGGTCACAGAGCCACAGGAGAAACCAATTCAGTTTGATGTGAGTATAAGACCAAACGATAGCGCTACCGTATATGTTATGCAGGTGACAAGTCTGGCAGATACTGATATGATGAGCTATCAGTATAGTATCAATGGCACAGATTATTACTCATTGCAGAAACTTCAGACGCAGGAGACATTTGGCGCCAGTCAGACGGTTGATCTTCACGTCAGAGCGGTCGGATCAGGCGATAAGATTTTGGCAGCTGGCAATTGTATGATCACAACTCCGAGCGCCAGCGACGTTCCGACGATCTCCGGTACTGACAAGTTTTCGGACCGCACGGAGGTGATGATCACAGCGACCCCCGGTGCGATCATTTATTACACAACAGATGGTACAGTGCCAACAAATAAATCGCAGCGGTACAATACAGCGATTGCGCTGACAGAGACGACTACGATCCAGGCGATTGCGATAGAAGATGGTCATATCATGAGTGATGTGGTCGGAATGGCATTTACGAAAGAATCATCCGGCGGCAGTAGTTCGGATGGGGGCACTTCCGGTGGAAGCAGTTCCGGCAGCAACTCGGACAGTGGAAACAGTTCCGGCAGTAATTCGGACAGTGGAAACAGTTCCGGCAGTAACTCGGACAGTGGAAGCAGCTCTGGCAGCAGTTCATCAGGCGGTTCCACCGACAGCGGATCTGAAACTGCTCCGCCACAGGACGATAACAAGGACAAGACTACGACTAAGACTAAGACTGAAACCAGAGAAGATGGTACAGTTGTGACCACGACTGAAATCCGGGCAGAGGACGGTTCCGTACAGATCAGGACCGAGATCAGAAATGAAAAGACAGGAATGAATATCGTGGTCAATGTATCGAAGAATGCCAAAGGGAAGATCACTTCAGCTACCGCAGAAATTCTTGATAGAGGTTTTGGCAATGTGAAGATCTCCGGGGAAGCACTTTCAGAGATCGTAAAGGCAGCAGGCACGAAGAAGGTAAAGACCACGATCAAGATGCTCACGAAAAACGACTGGGTCATCCGGGAAGTGACGGTCAATGTAAATACGCTTCTGAAAAGAACAGTGAGACCTAAAAAAATGAAGATCATTGAGATAGATCCCGAAACAGGTGAGAAGCTTGTGGTCAGTAAAATGCCTTTCAGGGTAGCGGCAGATGGAAGCGTTGAACTGGATCATAATGAGCTGGGTCACGGAATCTATGAGTTAGTGACAGCCGATGAGGAAGAAGCACTCACGAAACAGATACTGCGGTCGATCAAAGCCACGAAACAATCAGCCACCATCCGCGAGAAGCAGGGGACGTACTTCTGGTTTGAGAAAGGGGTCAACTGGTACAATGTTGATAAAGTGACTTTTTCGGTTCTCAATCCGGATGTGGCGCGCGTTAGCTCAAATGGCAGGATCACGGGTCTGAAGCCCGGAAAGACAGTCGTCAAGGCGGTTGTCAGACTGGAAAACGGTCAGTCAAAGGTCATAAGAATGCCTGTAACCGTAAACGAGAAGAAGTAACAGCTGTTGGAAATATGTTACTGTAATGAGGCACGAGTAAACAGTAATGGGATAATGGTGAATGGCTTCGTGTAGCTGGCGAACTTATCCCGGATGATTTATTTTAAAAATGCAACCGCTACATTTTCATCATTTACACATGAACTGGAAGTAGAGAAGTTCTAATGACTAAGGATAAGTGGTATAAATAACTGTTTGAAAGACAATATGCTTATAAATATCTGATTTGACAAATAAACGACCGTTTACTATAATTGAAATGTAAACGGTCGTTTATTTTACGAGCAGGAGGTTTGGGTATGTCAAAAACTACAAAGGAAGATATATTGATTGTTGCATTACATTTATTTGCGAGAGATGGATATGAAGCTGTGTCCGTCAGTCAGATTGCGGGTGAGCTTGGCATGACAAAAGGTGCATTGTATAGGCATTATGAGAGTAAGAGAGATATTTTTGAACATATTGTAAAAAGCATGGAGCAGGGGGATGGCGAACAGGCAGAGGAATATGATATGCCTGCTGATAAAAAGGAAAATGAACCGGAACAGTATGAAGAGATTTCTACGGACAATTTCGTGGAATACAGTAAATCTATGTTTTCGTATTGGACAGAAAATGATTTTGCATCATCATTTCGAAAGATGCTTACATTAGAGCAGTTTCGGAATGAGGAGATGCAGGCATTGTATCAGCAGTATCTTGTGTCCGGTCCGGTAGGATATGTGAAGGATTTGTTTAAGAGCATGGGTGTTGTGGAGGCAGATAAAAAAGCAACCATGTTTTATTCCATCATGTTTTTCTATTATAGTCTGTATGATGGAGCAAAGGATAAAACAAGAATAAAAGAGCAGTTTGAAAAAAGTATTAGCGGTCTTATATAGGGAACGTATTAGAGAGAATACATACAATAAAAATGCAGTTGATTATCTTGCAATACCATGAGTTAAAAAGAAATGGAGAAAATGAAGGAAAATATTATCATTCGATTGGAAAGAGAAAATGAATACCGTGAGGTAGAAAATCTGGTAAGGGAGAGTTTCTGGAATGTGTATCGCCCAGGTTGTCTGGAGCATTATGTACTCCATCAGCTTCGCAACGATCCGGCATTTGTTCCAGAATTGGATTTTGTCATGACATTAGATGGACAGTTGATTGGACAGAACATGTTTATGAAGGCTGTGATTGCAGCCGATGATGGCAGAAGTATTCCGATTATGACCATGGGACCGATCTGTATTGCACCGGAGCTTAAAAGGAAGGAGGATGTATCTTTCTTTCTGTGCAAAGAACTGATACCGGGATATCTTAATGGAATTACAGGAGAGTATGCACCTCCGGCAGGGTATCTGGTAAATGAAAAGGAAGCAGAGGCATTTGATAGAGCGTTTCCGTATATGGAGAAGAAAAAACTTCCGGGACAGATTTTCTAAAATGTAGCAAACTTCATCAAATCTTTATTTTTCCCTGATAGATTATATTTCAGTAAGAAATGAAATATGGAAGGAAGGATAGTAGAGATGGAAATGATGTTGCAGACACAAAATCTATGTAAATATTTTAGAAAGCAGAAAGCGGTAAATAATGTTTCACTTAATATAGAAAAGAAACAGATTTATGGACTGCTTGGACCGAATGGTGCGGGAAAATCTACCACATTGAAAATGTTGACCGGTATGATGAAACCAACTGCAGGAAAGATTTACTTTGATGGAAAACTTTG
>OGGO01001344.1_pt1 | contig 12766 bp, 11 predicted proteins | sample 1571231 | NCBI WGS metagenome assembly OGGO01 (sample SAMEA2582036, study PRJEB24529) | metagenome | biome: Human gut stool | place: China | collected 2011 | reverse complement strand
GTTGGGTGATTGTGAGTTTCGTTTTTGAATAGCAAGAGCCATTCTTCTTCTTTGCCGTCTACATAAACAGGGACGATTATGGTACATGCATTGATTTCTTCTGATTCATCAAGATTAGTAAGACCTCCTGCATGACGCAATTCTTTTACAGCTAAGGTCGCCATATCCATAAGAGAACGAGCTTTTACCTTTGTTGTATATAATAAATTACGACCTTCTGTGTACTCTTCAAGAGCTTCCTTGATTGGTTCTGTGAAGCGGCTATCTTCGATAGTGATATCTGTTAACTCTGTCATAAATGTAGTATGACGGCAATGGTCGGACCAGTATGTATCGAATAGACGAATTTCTGTAATCGTTGGATTACGTTTTTCCACATTCTTATATTGTTCTTGAATTAATTGGATATCCGCCAATGTCATAGCGAGTCCGTATTCGCTAATCATATGTTGTAGATTATCCTTGGTCATTTCCGTAAAACCATTGATGATAGCTACATCTTTAGGCTCTTCTAGGTTAAGTGCCAATGTATCTGGCAGTTCGAGACTGGCCTCTCTAGAATCTACAGGGTTAATGTAATATTGTTTGATGGCAGCTTTTTCTTCTTCCGTGAAAGTACCTTTGATGATGAATACTCGGGCACAGCGAACAGTATGACCTGTTGTAAGAGTGAGCATAGAAATGCATTGTTCTGCACTATCAGCACGTTGGTCATATTGGCCAGGTACATATTCGATAGCAAAGACAAAAGCATTTTCAGGAATATCTAATGTTTCTGCTACTAGATCAACAGGTGGTTCAGAAAAAATTAAATGTTTAGCATTTTGTAATGCTTGTTCGCTAAGATTTTCTACATCGTAGCGTTCGTAGATTTGCACGGCTGTTGCTGGTACATGTAATTCTTGCTGTAATGTAGCTAATACCTGTGCTGCTTCATTAGCAAAAGCATCACGTTTTCTTACAAATAGTCGTTGAATAGCCATATAGCCTCCTGTAATATGCAGAATAAATATGTTCTGGTGTTGACAAGATAAGTATAGTCGGTCTAGACTTATAAGTAAAGATAATCTTACTTATATAAAGATTAATGCTACTTATAAATATGAAGTTTTCATGAAGGTCATAAGACCAAAATTTCATGAACTATGACAATATTACCTTGTCCTTATGAAAAGTAGAATATCAATATAATTATTACTATAGTATTAGTATATAACAGAGGAGGATAAAATGGCAGTATCAGCAGATCTATATAGATCATTTTTAGGAGTTGGGTTGTATTTGTCATTTTCTCGTGCTGCAAAAGAGCTAGGTGTTTCGCAGTCCGCAATCAGTCAAAGTATCAAACAATTGGAAGGGGAATTAAAAATGCCTCTTTTTGTGCGCACCACAAAATCAGTAGCATTTACACCTGAAGGAAAAGAATTATTTGATACTGTAGCAAAGGCTTTTTCAATTTTGGATAATGGTATTACTCAATTGCAAGAACGGGTAAATCAGGCTTATGAAAGTTTGAATATTGCAGCGACAGATACGCTATGTCGTCATTTCTTGTTGCCCTACTTTCATAAATGGCAATTGCAAGAAAATCAAATTGGCTTGCATATCATAAACAGACCGTCCCCAGATTGTGTAGAATTAGTCATTAATAAAGAAGTGCAGTTAGCTGTAGTTAATGACTACGAAGGTTTGCGTAGCAATACACAATTAGAAGTTACTACCTTGGCGAGCATTCAAGATATTTTCGTAGGCGGCCATGAATATAAAGGGGCAGGTTTCTTTGATCAAGGACGTTTGCTTAGCGAGCCGATGTTGTTGTTACAAAAAGGAACTGCTAGCCGTACCTTCTTCGATGAAGTAACACATGGCGCATGTAGCAAGCCGCGTTTTGAATTGAGCAGTGTCGATGTTCTCCTCGACTTGGTGGAAATCAACATGGGGATTGCGATGTTACCAAGTAATGTGGTACAAGAAAAAATGCAGGAAGGTTCTGTGGTGAAAATCGATACAGATATTCCAGTACCAACACGAGACATCGTTCTTGTTCGCTCTCGTCTCGTACCTCAATCAGAAGGGGCTGCTAGATTTACGAATTTATTGGTCAATCGCGAAGATAAACGAGATAAAATCTTATAATTATGAAAGAAAAACACACTTTACTCTTTTTTTAGATAAAGTGTGTTTTTTTGTTGACCCTAAGTGATGATTTACGTTAAAATTTAAAGATAGTTATGCGGAGGTAAAACGAAATGGAATTATTAAAACAACGCATTCGTGAAGAAGGTATTGTCTTAAACAATCGTGTATTAAAAGTTGATAGTTTTTTGAACCATCAAATCGACCCACAATTATTTAAAGCCATTGGCAAAGAAATTGCTGATCGCTATCGCGATGCTGGTGTACAACGTATTGTTACCATCGAAGCATCTGGTATTGCCTTGGCATTGATGGCCGCTCTTGAACTAGATGTGCCATTGGTATTTGCCCGTAAGAAAAAATCAATTCTTATGGTCGATGACGTATATCATTCTGTTGTATATTCTTATACAAAAGAAGAAAACTACGATATTACAATTTCTAAAAAATTCTTGCCAGCAGGCGAAAAAGTTTTGATTATCGATGATTTCTTGGCATCTGGTGAAGCGGCTATGGGGCTTGCAAAGCTTGTAAAGGATGCAGGCGATGAAGTAGTTGGTATGGCAATTGCTATTGAAAAATCATTCCAACCAGGTCGTGAGCGTTTAGAAAATGCAGGCTTCCGTGTGGAATCTTTGGTACGTATCAAAGAATTTAAAGATAATGAATGTATTTTTTTAGAAGACTAATATCAAAGGATTCTTTGGGAGATAGGTAAAGCTAATGAATAGTAAAGCTGAGAAATTTGATGTACTTGTAGCTGATATAGAGCAAACTGGTAATAAATGGTTTACAAAAGAAGTTATTGAAGGCGATGAATATGGTACGGTTGTATATCATGGTCGTTTAGAAATTCATGGTAATTCCTTACCTGTATTTATCGTGTTAGATAACTCTGTGTTCTCCTACATTCGCGTTGCCATTACAACTACAAGTATTACAGTTGCGGCAATTAAAAAAGTATTGCCAAAATTGAATGAACTTAATCAACAATATAAAGTAACAAAATATTATGTCAACGATGAAGACAGCAATATTTATGCGGATATTTCTGTGCCAACTACAGATGATACTTTTGAACCAGCTGTATTGGTTAATCTCATGTTAGAGGTCATCAAACCTCACTTAGATGAAGTGCATCCAGATCTTTTGAAAATCGTTGGACAAGTAAAATAAGAGGTAATTATGAATCCTAAAGCATTAGCTTTTGATAAATTTATGAAGGTGGAAGAAATTACGGCTTTTGAACGTAAAGATTTTGAGGATGAAGATGGTACAGTTGTGTATCGTTCCTATATAAAATCACCACTTTGGGATATGCCGTTGTTCGTAATTTTAGATAATAGTATTTACAGTGTGATTCGTCTAGTTCTTGGACCTGAAAAGGTAACAGCGCAGAATATGGCGGCTATCAATGCGTTGATTAATCGCGAAAATGCAACGTATAAAAACTATAAATTCTATATTGACGAACAAGACTCTACATTGTATTTAGACTGCGTTTATATGTGTGCAAATGATGAGTTTATACCAGAATTGATGTACGCATTAATGACCTCTATTGTGGATTATATTCCTCAGTCTGTGGGCGATCTAAAAAATGCTTTTGAAAGCAATATACAATAAAATATAATACTCTGATTCTCTGATGAGCTCATGTTGAGCCTTGAGAACTATACTGAAAGAGACTCTATACTGCTGTATGGGGTCTCTTTTTTGAATCAAGGACGATTCGTATATAATAATTATTATTCGTAATATACTGTTCGATTATAAAATACATTAAAGTATTATTCGGATAGTATCGAACAATAATAAAAACTAATATAAATATTATTCGAAAAATGATTGACCAATAGAATTTGGTCTGCTACAATTTAATTACAGATAAGGAGGCGTTATCATGAACAAATATATTAACCTAACATTCGTTAATACTATGACTGTTTCTGCTAACGCTATCAGTGTGTAAACTCGGCTATTTAAGGTCGAGTTTTTTTGTTGAGGAGGAACAATGAAGGTTGGCATTATTATGGGCAGTAAATCTGACCTAGAGACGATGAAAAAAGCATCTTCTGTATTAGATGAATTTAATATTCCTTATGAAATGGTTATCGCTTCTGCACATCGTACACCGGAGGCTGTTAAGTCCTTTGTGGAGCGTCTAGAAGCAGAAGGAGCAATCGCCTTTATCGCTGGTGCAGGCGCTGCAGCCCATCTACCTGGAGTGGTGGCAAGTTTTACAACCGTACCTGTTATCGGTATCCCTCTTAATGCAACCGCATTAAAAGGCATAGATTCCCTCTTGGCAATTGTACAAATGCCGTCCGGTATGCCGGTAGCTACGATGGCTGTAGATGGTGCTAAAAATGCAGCACTATTTGCAGTACAAATCGGTGCTACTTTCAACAAGGAACTAAAAGAAAAATATGTTGTCTATCGCAAAGATATGGCTGACAAGGTTTTAGCAGATAATGCTGCATTACAAGCAGAGTTAAATAAATAATTATTACATAGGAGGATTACTATCATGGCTAATATCGATTTGGAAAAATTAACACTTTTATACGAAGGCAAAGCAAAACAAGTGTATCAAACAGATGACAAGGAAACATATATTGTTCACTACAAAGATGATGCTACTGCATTTAATGGTGAAAAACATGATACTATCCTTGGTAAAGGCGTATTGAATAATAAAATTTCCTCATTCTTCTTTGAATTATTGAAAAAAGAAGGCGTTCCAACACATTTCGTTCGTCGTGAAGATGACCGTAACCAAACAGTATTGACGTTGAACATTGTTCCTCTAGAAGTTATCGTTCGTAATATTGCTGCTGGTTCTATGGCTAAACGTTTTGGCATTGAAGAAGGTACGCCTCTTAAACATCCAATTCTTGAATTCTGCTACAAAAATGATGAACTTGGCGATCCATTTGCCAACGAATCTCAAATCACAGCTCTTGGCTGGGCTACGCAAGAACAATTGGATAGAATTTCCGAAATTACTATGAAGGTTAACGATATCCTTAAAAACTTCTTGGCTACTAAGAATGTAACATTAGTCGATTTTAAACTTGAATTTGGTACACATAATGGAGAAGTATTGCTTGGTGACGAAATTTCTCCTGATACATGCCGTTTCTGGGATGCAACAACAGGTGAAAAACTCGACAAAGACCGTTTCCGTCGCGACCTTGGCAATATCGAAGAAGCTTATAAAGAAATGTTATTCCGCTTAACAGGCGAACGTGCATAACCTGGGGGTTATTGATGAATTACGATCCAATTTTTGATAAATGGCATGAAGAATGTGGCGTCTTTGGTGTGTTTGACCGCACTGTTGACGTTGCACGATATGTATACTGGGGATTGTTTGCCCTTCAGCACCGCGGTCAAGAAAGCGCAGGTATAGCTATTACCGACGGCAATGAAGTGGCCCTAAAAAAAGGCATGGGTTTATTGACCGAGGCTATCAAGGAATTACCAACATTAAAAAGCCATATGGGGACTGGTCATGTTCGGTATTCTACAACAGGCTCTAATAATCCACGTAATATTCAACCTCTTGTAATCCATTATCAAGGTGGCCAAATTGCGGTAGCCCATAATGGCAATTTGACGAATGCTCTAGGCATCCGTCGTCAACTTGAAGCAGATGGTTCCATTTTTCAAACAACTATGGATTCAGAGGTTATTGTTAACTTAATCGCTCGTTCTAAGGCTGAAACCCAAGAGGAACGCATTGCTGATGCGGCACGACAAATCGAAGGGGCCTTCTCCTTGGTTATTACTACTAACGACTCTCTCGTTGGGCTTCGCGATCCTCAAGGCTTTAGACCTCTTTGCTTAGGTAAGACTGCACATGGCTATGTGTTATCTAGTGAAAGCTGTGCTTTTGATGCTATAAAGGCTGAATTTATTCGCGATATTGACCCAGGTGAGATGGTTATCATCGATGATCGTGGTGTGCGCAGCACAATCTATGCAGAACCTCAAAAAATTGATAAAAAACTTTGTGTCTTTGAATATATTTATTTTGCGCGCTCCGATAGTAAAATTGATGGCCAATCTGTATATGAAACACGACTCAATATGGGACGTGAACTATATAATGAAACTAAATATGATGCAGATATCGTCATGTCTATTCCAGACTCTGGCACGACGGCTGCTCTGGGATATGCTCGTGCATCGGGAATCCCTTTCGCAGAAGGTTTGATTAAAAATCGATATAGTGGACGTACATTTATCAAACCTAATCAAGAAGAACGGGAACTAGCTGTGCGCATGAAGCTAAATGCTATGCCCGAGGTTGTAGGCGGTAAACGTATTGTATTAATCGATGACTCTATCGTGCGTGGTACCACAAGCGGCCTTATCGTTAAGATGTTAAAAGAGGCAGGCGCTAAGGAAATCTATATGTGTGTTAGCTCGCCGGCTATCGAATATTCTTGTCACTATGGTATTGATACGTCGGTTCGTAAAGAATTGATTGCGGCCACACATACAATTGAAGAAATTAGAGATTACATTAAGGCAGATAAATTGCATTATCTATCAAAAGAAGGCTTGTGCCGAGCTGTTAGCGGCGTGCCAGAAACGGATTTATGTTTCGCTTGTTTCAATGGCGATTACAGGGTAGATGTGCCTACAGAACAAGAGGAAGGGGTCAAATATGTGCTCGAATAAAACAGGATTAACCTATCGTGATGCAGGTGTAGATATCGATGCCGGTAATAAAGCGGTAGAGTTGATGAAAGAATCCGTAAAAAGAACATACACAGCAGGTGTTGTAGGTGATTTAGGTGGCTTTGGAGGCCTATACTCCTTAGCAGGTCATTCTATGGAAGAACCAATGCTCGTATCTGGCACAGACGGTGTTGGCACAAAATTGCGCCTCGCTATCATGATGGATAAACATGATACGATTGGACAAGACTGTGTGGCCATGAGTGTAAATGATATTCTTGTGCAAGGGGCAACGCCTCTGTTCTTCTTAGACTATGTAGCGGTTGGTAAACTTGATCCCGTACAAGTCGCTGATATCGTTCGCGGTGTTGCTAATGCCTGCGAGGAATCTGGCTGCGCCCTCCTCGGTGGTGAAACAGCTGAAATGGCTGGTTTCTATGGTGAAGGTGACTATGATGTAGCAGGTTTTGCCGTAGGTATTGTAGATCGACCTAAGCTTATTACGGGGGAAAACATCAAGGCTGGTGACGTTATCCTTGGGTTGCCATCCTCTGGTGTTCATTCCAATGGATTCTCCTTGGTTCGTAAAATCGTTTTCGACCATAAGGGTTTCTCTATAGATCAAGACATTCCAGAATTTGGTAAAACCCTTGGCGAAGAACTATTAACACCAACACGCTTGTATCCTAAAGCTGTATTGCCGTTGATTAAAGAAAACTATATCAAAGGTATGGTTCATATCACAGGCGGTGGTTTCTATGAAAACATTCCACGTGTACTACCAAATGGCGTAACTGCTGAGGTAGATTGTGATACATGGCCACGCCTTCCTGTATTTACAAAATTGCAAGAATGGGGCAATGTGGATTGGCATGAAATGTACCGTACGTTTAACATGGGTATCGGTATGATTCTCATCGTCGATGCCGATGACGTAGATACTGTAAAAGCTAATCTTGAAAGCCGAAATGAAGCTGTATATGAAATTGGTCGTATCGTTGCAGGCGAAGGTCCTGTTGTCGTAAAAGGGGCGGTATTTAATGACTAATTCCGTATCTAAAAAGCGTCTTGCTCTATTTGCCAGTGGTAGAGGCTCAAATGGCGAAGCCTTGTACAAGGCGATGCAAGAAGGCCTTATCAATGGCGAGTTTGTCGTTATTATTACAGACCATGCAGATGCTGGTATCGTAGAACGCTCTAAAGACTGGGGCATTCCACTCGTCATTATCGAGCGCAGTCAGTTTGATTCGAAACAAGATTTTGAACAAGCACAATTAGATACATTAGAGCCATATGGTGTTGATGGTATTGTGTTGGCCGGATATATGCGTATTGTAGGGACCGGCCTTATTGCTCGCTATGAGCATAAGATTTTAAATATTCATCCCGCTCTATTGCCATCTTTTCCAGGCCTTCATGGCCATCAACAGGCTATCGATGCTGGTGTAAAAGTAACAGGTTGTACCGTTCACTTTGTGGATGCTGGTATGGATACAGGACCTATCATTATGCAAAATACGGTTCCTGTATATCCAGATGATACAGAAGATAGTTTATCTGAACGATTATTGCCTATAGAACATGCGACCTATCGTGAAGCGCTTCGCTTGTTCTGTGAAGATGCATTACGTATAGAAGGACGCATTGTACATTATATTTAGGAGGAACGATGATTCAAAACGCATTACTTAGTGTTTCTGATAAAACAGGTATTGTCGACTTTGCCAAAGGTCTTGTAGAGTTAGGGGTGACTATCTATTCTACAGGTGGCACGTTGAAAGTTATTACTGATGCAGGCGTTCCTGCAAAGGCTGTAGAATCTCTTACTGGTTTTCCTGAAATGATGGATGGTCGTGTAAAGACGTTACATCCAAAGGTACATGGTGGCATCTTAGCGATTCGTGATAATGCAAAGCATCAAGCCGCTATGGAAGAACATGGTATTTTGCCAATCGATTTAGTGGTAGTAAATTTATATCCTTTCCGCGAAACGATTGCAAAACCAAATGTTTCATTAGAAGATGCCATTGAAAATATAGATATTGGGGGACCAACTATGGTGCGCTCTGCGGCTAAAAATAATGCGTATGTAGGCATAGTAGTAAACCCTGATCACTATGATGAAATTTTAGAAATGCTTAGAACAAATGGTGCATTGACGCAAGACTATCGTTTTGCCTTAGCTAAAGAAGCCTTTGCTCATACTGCAGCATATGATACGGCTATTGCTAATTATATGAGTGGTGTTATTGGCGAAGGCCCTACACCTCCTGAATATTTAAGTGCTTATGAAAAGGTTATGGACCTTCGTTATGGCGAAAATCCTCATCAAAAGGCAGCTTTTTATAAAGAAATTGGCAAGGCTCACGGCATGGGGGCATTAAAACAACTACACGGTAAGGAATTATCTTATAACAATATCGTGGATATGGAAGCTGCGTGGAATATGGTGTGGGAATTTACTAATCCTGCTGCTTGCATTATTAAGCATACGAATCCTTGTGGTGCTGCAACGGCAGTAACATTACATGATGCGTATGTTAATGCGTACGAAGCCGATTCTGTATCCGCCTTTGGTGGTATCGTTGCGTTAAACCGCGAAGTGGATGCGGCCACTGCAGAAGAAATGAGCAAGATTTTCTTAGAAGTTATCATGGCGCCAGCTTTCACAAAGGAAGCTCTAGATATTTTGGAAGCGAAGAAAAATATTCGTCTCATCGCGTTATCTAAGCCTGAATCTGGCCAAGTAACTGTGAAAAAGGTGTCTGGTGGTATGCTCGTACAAACGGAAGATGACATCGTAGAAGACCGTGCTAATTATAAGGTGGTTACAAAGGTACAACCTACGGAGGAACAATGGAAAGCTCTTGAATTTGCATGGAAGCTTGTAAAACATGTAAAATCTAATGCTATTTTAATTTCCAATGAAAAACGCACACTTGGTGTTGGTGCCGGTCAAATGAATCGAGTTGGATCTGCAAAAATTGCTCTTGAACAAGCTGGCGAGGCTGCAAGAGGGGCTGTTCTTGCATCTGATGCATTCTTCCCATTCGGCGATACTGTAGAAACGGCTGCAAAACATGGCATTGCTGCTATTATCCAACCAGGTGGTTCTATTCGTGATGAAGAATCCATCAAGGCTGCCGATGAAGCTGGAATTGCGATGGTATTTACAGATATTCGTCACTTTAAACATTAATAGAGTATAGTTATAAAGTTGTAACCTCAATGCTATGTTGCAGTCCTGTTAGTAGGTGATGTATCAAGTGTTGAGGTTACTATGTCTATATTGTTTGGGAGGTATATATGAAGATTTGTGTCATTGGCAATGGTGGTCGTGAACACGCTATTGCTTGGCGTTTATCCATCAGCCCTAGTGTAGAAAAGGTGTATGCTGTACCTGGTAGTGCGGCTATGAGCAATTGTGCAGAATTAGTTGGCATTGATTGGTCACAAACAGATCTCCTTATTAGATTTTTAAAAGATAATAAGATTGATCTTGTTGTGGTTGGCCCAGAGGCTCCACTGGTAGCCGGTCTTGCAGATAAACTAAATGCGGTAGGAATTCCTGTATTCGGTCCATCCAAGGCGGCTGCTCAACTAGAGGGGTCTAAGGTATTTGCCAAAGATCTTATGAAAAAATATGATATTCCTACTGCCGCTTATGGCGTATTCTCAGATGTAGATGAAGCAAAACAATTTATTGCTAAAACAGGGGCCCCTATTGTGGTGAAAGCAGATGGCCTAGCAGCTGGCAAGGGTGTTGTAGTAGCAATGACTGTTGAAGAAGCTAATGCAGCAGTTGATGACATGCTAAGCGGAAACCGCTTTGGTGAGGCTGGCAGTACCGTTGTTATCGAAGAATTTATGGAAGGTGAAGAAGCGAGCCTTCTTGCCTTTGTAGATGGTAAGACCGTAGTTCCTATGATTGCCTCTCAAGACCATAAGCGCATCTTTGATGGTGATAAAGGTCCGAATACAGGAGGTATGGGTACCTATGCACCAGCACCTGTTTTAACCGATGCATTACGCGATGAAGCTATGAAATCTATTTTAGAACCGATGGTAGCAGCTATGGAACAAGAAGGTATGCCATATGTGGGATGCCTTTATGCAGGGCTTATGATTACAAATGAAGGTCCTAAAGTTGTGGAATTTAATGCACGTTTTGGTGATCCAGAAACACAAGTTGTACTGCCATTATTAGAAGGTGATTTAGGTCAAATAATGATGGCCTGTGCTACTGGTACATTAAGGGGGGATATGGTGAAATGGAAAGATTCCTCTGCAGCCTGTGTAATACTTGCATCAAAGGGCTATCCTGAAACTTCTTCTAAGGGTGATGTTATCTTAGGTGAACTTGTACAATATGATACATCTATTATTTTCCATTCTGGTACTAAATTAGAAGGTGAACACTATGTAACCAATGGTGGTCGAGTTCTCGGTGTTGTTGGGCTTGGCAAGGACCTTCGAACAGCTTTAGATCGGGCTTATGAACGGGTGAATCATATTACTTTTAAAGGTATGCAATATCGTAAGGATATTGGGGCGAAAGCTTTCAAATAATATAGAATCCTCTACACAGTATGTGCTATGCATAAGGTGTGGAGGATTTTTATTTTCTACAATTTACTACGTACCTATGATATAATAATATCGATATAAAGAGAGCCCACCAACGTGGATGGCGTTAGGCGCATCTCTATAATTTTGAAACTGATTGATGACGCCTAACGTGTAGAAGTGAAGTAGTACTTCTGCACGTTAGGTGTTTTGCTATAGTCTATTTTATTCTGTAATAGCGATATACAATTATGATATATGACAAAGAACCGTTACAACTGAATAATCCAGTAGCTTTTTGGCTTAATTTCCCCAATGAGGAACGCGTTTTTTGGGTGGATCGTCAAAGTGACCGTATCGTTGTAGGCGCTAAACGTCTGACTACAGTTCAAGATGATGAGGACCGCCATAATTATGCTTATGTATTTTATGGGGATACTTTTTTTGAGCAATCAAAGGACCCTAAATGGGCTGGTATGGGCCATGAAATGATTGCTTTCACCCATTACTACATTGTAGAAAATGGGGAATCCTTTTACTTGCATGCTGGTGAAGGTGTGAAAATTGAGGATTTTGCTGTGCCTCGTATTCGTCATGACTATAAGGAAACTAGCGATGATAAGGCGGATTGGGATCGTTTAATGACAGCTATTGCCAATGGTATCAACAGCGGAGAAATGACGAAGGTTGTTTCCTCTCGTGAGGTGGAATTCACTAGTGAAACACCATATAATGTAGCTAGCATTTTAGCGAATTTAGTAGATAATAATCCGAATTGCTTTATCTTTGGCTATGAGAAGGATAGGCGCACCTTTGTGGGAGCCTCTCCTGAAATTTTGGTGCGTCATCGTGGTAGTGAAATTCTTAGCTATGCATTGGCTGGAACCGCACCAAAGGACAGCCCTAATGCGTGGACTAAGGAACAGTTGCTAAGTGATAAGAAAAATCTCTTTGAACATAATATCGTCCGTGACCGTATCGTGAACACGATGAAGCAAATCACTCCAGACGTTACGGTGGAGGAAACTGACATTATGGAGCTAGCTCATCTCTATCATTTGCGTACCATTATTACTGCAAAAGATAGCACAAAATCTCTCGTAGAATGGGCGAAATTACTACATCCAACACCGGCTCTTGGTGGTGAACCACGAGACAAGGCGATGGCTCTCTTAGAAACATACGAAGCTCATGAGCGCGGTATGTACGCTGCACCATTTGGCTTTATGAAGGATATGGGGGATGGCATTGTTGTCGTTGCCATTCGTTCTGCCTTGATTATGGATAATATTCTCTATGCTTATGCAGGATGTGGTGTTGTAGCTGATTCTGATGCGGATGAAGAATATATAGAGACTAATAATAAAATGCG
>OGGO01001342.1_pt1 | contig 12820 bp, 10 predicted proteins | sample 1571231 | NCBI WGS metagenome assembly OGGO01 (sample SAMEA2582036, study PRJEB24529) | metagenome | biome: Human gut stool | place: China | collected 2011 | reverse complement strand
AGGAAAAAGCGTCACTGGAACTCACTTGCAAACTCCTGAATCTCTCCCTCTCCACTTTCATCCGCCGAGCCATTCACAACGTCAAGATCGAGAAAACGGTCATCGTTGCCGGCGGCGGCGAAGAAATCCTGACCGCTGTTTCCACCCTGCTTGCTCAGTGCAGCAAGGTGGGCGGCAACCTGAACCAGCTTGCAAGGCACTTCAATTCCGGCGGTGCAGACACCGAGCTGATCCGGGCGAAAATCCTTGACGAACTTGCAGACCTGACCGCATTTCGGCTGCACGCCGAGAAAGTTCTGGGTGAACTGTATGGCAACACTCAAGCATATCGCCTCTAAGAATTCGGACTACACCGCCATAGAAGCGTACCTGATCTACCAGCATGACGAGTTCACCGGAAAGCAACTTCTGAACGAACATGGCAGACCCATGCTGCGGGAATCGTACATCCTCGACACGCTTGAGTGTGGCGATTTCTCGTTTGCAACTGCCTGTCTGTTGGCAAATCGAAAGTACAACAAGAACAACCACCCAGATGATATCAAAAGCCACCAGTATATCATCAGCTTTGACCCACGGGATGCAGCCGACAACGGCTTGACCATGGAAAAAGCACAGGCTCTCGGCCTGAACTTCTGCAAAGAAAACTTTCCCGGTCATCCTGCCATCGTCTGTACCCACCCGGATGGGCATAACCATTCGGGAAACATCCATGTCCACATCGTGTTTGGCAGCGTCCGAACACGGGAAGTGGAACGCAAGCCCTATATGCAGAAGCCCCGCGACTGGCGCGAGGGCATGAAGCATTCCAGCACAGCCCAAACCATGCGGCATCTCCGTGTCGAGGTCATGGAGCTGTGCGAAGGTGCTGGACTGTACCAGATCGACCTGTTCAACGGCTCGAAGGAGCGTGTCAGCGAAGCTGAGTATTGGGCGCGTAGGCGTGGCCAGTTGAAACTTGACCGTGAAAACGCAGCCCTGCTCGCAGCCGGACAGCAGCCTACACAAACGAAGTTTGAGACCGCAAAAGAAATTTTGCGGAAACAGATCACGGATGTGCTGGACAACGCAACGAACTTTGAAGATTTTTCGGACAGGCTCATGCAGCAGTATGGTATTGCCGTCAAGGAAAGCCGTGGGTGTCTGAGCTATCTGCCCGCTGGCAGAACGAAGTTTATCCGAGCGAAACATCTCGGTGACAAGTTCGATAAGGCAGCAGTGCTTTCCACGTTGCAGGCAAACACCGAACGCAAACCCAAGGCGCAGTTCAAGCAGGATACCATCGGGAAACTGGTGGATATTCAGGCGAAGCTGAAACAGGGCAAGGGCATCGGCTACGAGCGTTGGGCGAAAAAACACAACCTCAAAGCCATGGCACAGACCTTGATTCTCCTAGAAGAAAAGGGCTTGACTGACGAGGACGCACTCGACCAGAGAATCGCAGAGCTTGACACCAAGTTCCATGAATCACTGACCGTAGTGAAAGACCTCGAAGGTCGCATGAAAGCCAACAAAGAGCTGCGCTATCACGTCGCAGCCTATACCAGCACCAAGAGCGTTGCACAGCAGTTAAAAGCTGCAAAACGACCCGCAGCCTTTGAAGAACAGCACCGTGCAGAGCTGACAGCGCGCCGGGCGGCAGCAGCCTATTTCAAGGCAAACAGCATCACAAAGCTGCCCAGCCCGAAGAAACTGGAAGCCGAGTATGCGCAGCTGGCATCCGAAAAGGCAAAATTCTACGAGCAGTACAAGGAAGCCAAAGAGGAACTGCTCAAACTGAAAACTGCAAAGCAGAATGTTGCGTCCTTTTTCCGGGAGGAAGAACAGACGCAGCAGGAGAGATAAAGGAGTGTGCGTATGATCAATCTGAAAATCGACCCGGAGTTCCAGAATCAGATTCCGCCGCTGACGGACGATGAGTACAAGCAGCTTGAAGAAAATATCCTCAAAGAGGGCAAGCTGCTCTCTCCTTTGATCGTCTGGGGTAATACCCTTGTTGATGGACACAATCGTTATGCCATTCTCCAGAAGCATCCTGAGATTTATTTTTCCACCATGCCGCTCCGATTTGAGAACCGCGAAGAAGCCATTGCGTGGATTTGCCGGAATCAGTTGGGACGGCGAAACCTGAGTCCCGAACAGAAACGCTATCTGCTTGGGAAGCAGTACGAAGCCGAGAAGAAGGCTGCAAAAATCTTTCGGGGCAATCAGTACACTTTAGCAAAGAAAAGTGGTGGTACTCACGATGATAACCACCACTCCGGGAAGAAAACCTGCGACCGAATCGCAGAAGAAAACGGTGTCAGCCGTGCCTCTGTTCTCCGTGCCAGCCACTATACACGAGGCATCGACATCGCAGACAACCTCTCTCCCGGCATCAAGCAGAAAGTCTTTTCCGGTGAAGTGAAGTTCACCAACGAAGAAATGTCCAAGCTTGTGCAGGCAAGTGTCGAACATCGTTCGGATGTCCTTGCTCAAATCCTGCATCCAGAGGCATTGGAAGTGTTGGAATCTGCCAGCGCTGAATTTGAGCCTGAAAAAGCGGAACCCGTTCCCATGCCCACGCCACAAACAGAAGAATTCCGATGCTATCATGTGCCGGACGAGTTTATGAAGGTTTACAAATCCTTGAGCCGTGCGACCGAAATGATGAAAAACTCATGGAAGAAAACGCTCAAAAACAATCCCAGCTATTTCACTGACCCGGAAAAGCAGAAGGTTCTCCGCTTCGCAATGCAGAGGCCTGCTAACTACCTGACTGAAATCGAAACCTATCTGGAGAAGGCTCTTGCAGAAGCCCTTGAAGGAGAAAAGACCGCATAACGACAGGCGCTTGTAAGCCATCAATGAGCCACCAGCCGCAAGTGCAGGGCAGAAAACTTCCGCGCCCTTGCGCCTGATAAAAATTGAAACTTTGATTTTCTCGCCCGGCTTTGCTGCGGTGGGACGATCAAAGGAGCGTGCGTTTGAACAAAAAGAAAAAGTCCACAAACACTTCCCCTTATCCCGATGAAGTCATCGACCGTCTGGCACGGGCGTTCTACCCGGCCATCCTTGCCTGCTGGAACAGCGAGGAAGGTCAGCGGGAGTTTGCTGCGTGGCAGGCGGAGCAGGCCCACATCTCCGGCAAAGAAAAACAGAGCGTTCCCGATGGGGAACGCCCTGTCTTACTTATCGTCTGTGGATTTTTGCGGGGTGCGTCCTATTCAGGGGCGCACCCTGTTTTTTGTTTTGCCCTTAATCTTCTAGCCCATGGCTCCCAGCTACATTCTTCAAATATTCCTTCGTGTCACCGTTCAGAATCAAATCGGCATAGCCCAGCGGATCGTTGTAGATGAGGTAGTCCAGTTCCGTCCTCTGCGCCATGGTCACATCCAGTGCATCCTCGACCCCGGTGCAGTCAATGGAGATCATTCTCCTATCCCGGAGCAACAGCTCCACGCAGCCGGTATCCATGTTGAACTTGCAGGCTCTTTCATCGTACTTCATGTTTGTGTCCTTTCTGCCTTACGGCACCTTTACAGTTGTGACTTTCGTTACACGTTTTTTCTGATAAGGTTTTGGACACACCGCCGTCAGGGAAGAGCCGGAATTTTCATTTCCGAAGAAAACAAAAAATCCGAACCCTTCTCCTATTGGAAAAAAGTTCGGATTTTGTTGTTGTGGTGCACCTCCAGGGACTCGAACCCTGGGCCCACTGATTAAGAGAAACCAACGTGCAACAATCGTCGATTTCGACAATTACGCAGCTTCGTTGTTTTTATCGTTTTATCGCAAATTTGTGTTTTGCATCTGCTGCATTCTTTGCACCTGTTATCTCCTCTTGCATCCGTTATCCAGCCGTTCCGGTGTGCAAAAAGTGTGCAAAAATGTGCAGAGCCAAAATCAGCACCTTAAAACAGGTATCGGATTTTTATGCAATGGGGTGAAAACAGGTCTGTTTCATCCGGCGAAAGGCACACTCTATATCACCAATTTATACCACACATCAAATGTACATCAACAATTTGATTCTTGGCAGGGATATGGACAATCGAACTGACACCACCTTATATAAAAGGAGTTTTCCCATGAACAAACTGCTTTCCTGCCGCTACAACATGGACACCAACCGGGTGGAAGCCCGGTTCGCTGATGGCTCTGCCGTTGCCATCGACTGCGTCGCCATCGAGGACAAGTACGGCAACACCCCGAAACAACGGGCAGAACTTGACTGGCTGCTCTACCATAAGCCTTTGGAGTATGCACAGCTTGTGCTGGGAGGAGAGATGGAGCACTATCTCTCGCTGGGATGCGACCACGGCAGGCTGGAAGATTAAGTCCCTATAAAGAACACGGTGCCCACCGACCTATGGTTTGCCATAAGCTGGTAGCATCGCTTCTTATCCATAAGCAACTCGCTCTTTTCGGCTAACGCTTTTTTGTAAATGTTTCCCTTGCAGAATCTCGCCAGATTCTCTATAATAAGAAAGAGCTTTATAAATCTTCTTTCAAATGTTGAATCTGCTCTTGGAGGTGAGTGAGCCCATGACCGGCAGCGGCGCAAATAACCGTGATGTTAAAAAAATCAACCGCATCCGAACGATTCGCAGCATTTTTTCCTGCGACCGAATCTCGCAGCCGGAGCTTGCGGCAAAAGTCAACAACAGCTGGCCGACCGTATTGCAGAATGTCAAAGAACTGATGGCGATGGGACTGGTGCAGGAGGTCGGCACCTTTGAATCCACCGGCGGGCGCAAGGCGAGAGCATTCGCTCCTGTACGGGATGCCAGACTTGCGGTCGGACTGGAGATTACCCAGAATCATGTCGGAGCAGTTCTGGTCGATCTGTCCGGTAACCTTCTCCGCTATGAGCGTAAAAAGCGTCTTTATGAGCGGTCGGACACCTATGCGGAAATGCTTGCCGGAATCGTGCAGGGGCTGATCGAAAAAGAGGGCTACCCGGTGGAAAAAATTCTGGGTGTCGGCATTTCGCTGCCCGGTATTCTGGACAAAGAGGGGCAGACATTGGTTTACTCTCATGCCTTGGGTCTGCGGAATGTTCCTACCGAAGAATTCAGCCGTTACATCCCGTTCTCCTGCCGGTTCATCAATGACGCGAACGCTGCCGGACTTGCTGAAGTGCGCGACCTCGAATCTCCCCGCAGCCTTGTCTACCTTTCTCTGAGCAACAGTGTCGGTGGTGCGATTCTGACCGGTGGAGCGCTCTATGGCGGCAACCATCTTCGTGCCGGAGAGTTCGGGCACAACACGCTCGTTCCCGATGGCCGCCCCTGCTACTGCGGAAAAAAGGGCTGTCTGGATGCCTATTGCTCTGCAAAAGTCCTCTCCCGACTGACTGACGGAAATCTTGCACTATTCTTTGATGGGTTGCGCTCTGGCGATGCAGCTTTGCAAACGGCATGGAATGAATACCTTTCTTACCTTGCTGTAGCAGTCAATAATCTGCGCATGACCTTCGACTGTGATGTAATTGTTGGCGGCTACGTTGGCGGATTTCTGGCAGAGTTTGGCGAACCGCTCCGGGAAATGCTGGTCGAGCGTAATACGTTTGAGCCGGACAGTTCCTACCTGAAGTTCAGCCGCTATAAGCTGGAAGCCTCTGCGCTGGGAGCCGCTCTGCTCCATATCGAAGCCTTCATTCAGAACCTATAAACCTTCCCATCGAGGACGGCACCTGCCGTCCTCGATTTTTTGCACAATTCCGCCGCTTTTTCCTTGTGCAGTTCTCCGAATCCGCGAAAAAGGGCTTGACTTTGGTTGTGCGGTGTGCTAATTTGTAGTCACATTCATAAACACTTTATAAAAGTTAATAAACAAACAAAAACGGAGGTCATCTTATGAAAGGCACAATGAAAGTTGCAGTCATGAACGGCATCGGCAAGATGGGCTACACCACCCGCCCGATCCCCACACCCAAAGAGGACGAAGTTCTGGTCAAGCTGGAATACGTTGGCATCTGCGGCAGCGATATGCACTACTATGAAACGGGTGCGATCGGCAATTATGTAGTCAAGCCGCCGTTCGTGCTGGGCCACGAGCCGGGCGGCACAGTCGTGGAAGTTGGCAGTGCTGTCAAGCATCTGAAAGTCGGCGACCGCGTTGCGCTGGAGCCGGGCAAGACCTGCGGTCACTGCAAGTTCTGCCGTGAGGGCAAATACAACCTCTGCCCGGATGTCGTGTTCTTCGCTACTCCGCCGGTAGACGGTGTTTTTCAGGAGTATGTGGCCCATGAAGCAAACCTCTGCTTCAAGCTGCCGGACAACGTAAGCACCATGGAAGGTGCGCTGATCGAGCCTCTGGCTGTTGGTTTCCACGCAGCCAATCAGGGCGGTGCTCATGCCGGTCAGACTGCGGTGGTCATGGGTGCAGGCTGCATTGGTCTGGTCTCCATGATGGCACTGAAAGCCGAGGGTGTTTCCCGTGTTTACGTTGTGGATATCATGCAGAAGCGTCTGGATAAGGCTCTTGAACTGGGTGCAGACGGTGTGATCAACAGCCGCGAAAAGGATGCCGTCCAAACGATTCTCGACCTGACCGATGGTCTGGGCTGCGACCTCGTTATCGAGACTGCCGGTACAGAAATCACTACCCGCCAGGCCATTGAGATGGCGCAGAAGGGTGCAAACATCGTTCTGGTCGGTTACTCCAAATCCGGCGAGATGACCCTGCCTATGAGCCTTGCACTGGACAAGGAACTGACCTTCAAGACCGTGTTCCGTTATCGCCACATTTACCCCATGGCGATCGATGCCGTTGCTTCCGGCAAAATCAACCTGAAGGGCATTGTGACCAACATCTTTGACTTTGACGACATCCAGAATGCCATGGACAAGAGCATTTCGGACAAGGCCAACATCGTCAAAGCAGTGGTGAAGATTGCGGAGGAAACGAAGGTATGAGCTTTCCGCAGGTTCTGACCGGTGTGGCGCACATTGGCATCCCAACAAATGATCTCGACAAGACCATTGCATTTTACAAGAAGCTGGGGTTTGTTTCTGCGCTGGAAACGGTGAACAAAGCCGCCGGGGAGCGCGTTGCGTTTCTTCAGCTTGGCGATCTGATGATCGAAACCTATGAAAACCATCGTGCGGCGGAAAAGGCCGGAGCAATCGACCATGTAGCTCTGGCAACGACCGATATCGAAGCCGCCTTTGCTGCGGCAAAAGAGGCAGGGATGCACCTGCTGCATTCCAGCATCCAGTCACTGCCGTTCTGGGAAAACGGTGTTCGCTTTTTCATGGTCGAAGGCCCGAATAAAGAGAGAATAGAGTTCTGCCAGAAATTATAAGCATCGCGTCAAGAGGAGAAAGGAGCGCGTCGTATGAGTTACACAGCAGAGCCGAAACAGCAGGATACGAACATCAAAGTCCCTCTGATCAGTAAAATCGCTTACGGCATGGGCGATGTGGGCTGCAACTTCAGCTGGATGTTCGTTGGCAACTTCTTGATGATTTTTTACACCGATGTCTGCGGCATCAGCATGGCGGCAGTGTCCCTCCTGATGCTGGTCTCCCGCTTCTGGGATGCCATCAATGACCCCGTGATCGGTTCGCTGAGCGACCGCACCCGTTCCCGCTGGGGACGCTACCGTCCATGGCTGCTGTTCGGCGCACCGGCAACTGCTGTGGTGCTCGTGCTGACGTTCTGGGCGCACCCCGCATGGTCAGACAGTGCCAAGAGTCTGTATATGTACATTACTTACTGTGTACTGGTTCTGGGCTATACCTGCGTGAACATCCCTTATGGTACGCTCTGCGGCACCCTGACCCAGAACATCGAGGAGCGTGCGAAAATCAACACCTCCCGCTCCGTCTGTGCCATGATCGCCATCAATATCATCAACATCATCACCCTGCCTTTGATCTCTGCTTTTGGCGGTGATAATGCAGCACGGGGATATCTTCTGGTGACCGTCCTTTACGGCGGTATCTTCACCCTCTGTCACTGGTTCTGTTTCGCCAAAACCAAAGAGGTCGTCCAGCCCCCGGAGCGGGAAAAAGTCTCACTGAAAAAGCAGTTGGATGCAGCGCTTCAGAACAAGCCCTACCTGATTGCACTGGCGGGTCAGTTCCTGTTCGGTGTGACGCTGTATGGCCGCAATGCCGACCTGCTCTATTACTTCAAATATGTGGAAGGCAACGAGAATCTGTTTACCATCTACTCGATGATCCTGATCGTTCCCTCCATTCTGGGTGCTGCGGCATTCCCCTTCGTGTTTGAAAAGCTGGGCAACAAAGGGCACACTGCTTCCCTTTTCGCTGCCGGAACCGGCGTTTCCCTGATTGCGCTCTATTTCTTCAGTGCAGTTTCTTCTCCCATTCCGTTCTATACATTCGCTGCACTGTCCCAGTTCTTCTTCTGCGGATTCAATACCGCCATCTACGCCATCGTTCCCGACTGCGTGGAGTATGGCGAGTGGAAAACCGGTGTCCGCAACGATGGTTTCCAGTACGCATTCGTTTCACTGGGGAACAAGCTGGGCATGGCGATTGGCACCTCTGCGCTGGCTGGTGTGCTGAGTGCATTGAGTTTTGCCCCCAATCAGGTGCAGAATGCTGCCGTGCAGAATGCGATGCACTATGCATTCTCGCTGCTTCCCGGTGCGCTGTGGCTGGTAACAGCGATTGTCCTGTTCTTCTACCGAATCAGTAAGCGTTCGTATAACCAGATTATGTCCGAACTGAACGCTAAAAAAGCAGGTTGAGGTGATACCATGTTTGATGTTGTAGCTTTGGGAGAAAGCCTGATCGACTTTACCCCGAACGGAACCAATGCACAGGGCATCGAATTGTTTGCCCGGAATCCCGGCGGTGCACCCGCCAATGTCCTTGCCATGAATGCCCGTCTGGGCGGCAAAACAGCATTCATCGGAAAAGTCGGCAAAGACGGATTCTGCGATTTTCTCCGCCAGACCCTTGTGGAAAGCGGCATTGATGTGTCCGGTCTGGTGATCGACGAAAAGATTCCCACGACCCTTGCCTTCGTTCAGCTTGACAGCAAGGGAGACCGCTCCTTTACCTTTTACCGGAACCCCGGTGCCGATGTGATGCTGACTTCGGCAGAAGTCAACAGGAATCTGATCGACGATGCTGCCATCTTCCATTTCGGCTCTGTCTCTCTGACCGCCGACCCGAGCCGCACCGCCACGTTGGAAGCTGCGCGGTATGCACGGCAGCAGGGCAAGCTGGTCAGCTTTGACCCCAATTACCGTCCGCTTCTATGGGAGCACCCGGCAGATGCCGTTGTCCAGATGCAGGAAGGCGTCAAGCTTGCGGATCTTCTGAAAGTTTCCGAGGAAGAAATGCAGCTTATCACAAACGAAAGCGACCTTGCCCGCGGCTCACAAGCCCTGCTCGAAATGGGGCCATCTCTTGTGCTGGTATCGCTGGGTGCAAAGGGTGCTTATTACCGGAACGCTGTGGGAGCAGGGCATCTTCCCACCTATGATGTGCCTACCGTGGACACGACTGGTGCAGGCGACGCTTTCATGGGCGCAATTCACTACCAGCTGCGAGGAAAAGCTGCGGAGGATTTGCGTACCCTCCCTGCATTTGAGCTTGAAGAAATCGTCCGCTTCGGCAATGCAGCGGGCAGTCTGACCACGACAAAGGGCGGCGCAATCCCTGCAATGCCCTCCATGGTGGAAATTCAGAACTGCATTGTCTCTATCCCACTGCTGTAAAAGAAAGGATACCCTATGACAAAATTACAGATCAGAATGCGGCAGGTCGATCAGGTCAAGGAATTTGTAGATTTGCTGTCCAAATATCCCTATGAGATGGACTTAGTCTCCGGGCGATATACCATTGATGCCAAATCCCTGCTTGGCATTTACAGTCTCGACCTGAGCAATCCGCTTACCCTTGTGATTTATTCCGATTCTTGCGAAGAACTGCTGACACAGCTCCATGCGTTGCTCCCAGATTGCATCGTCTGATTTTCTACGCTTTTCTCCTTCTTCCATTTGCACCGTTCGGTTCTGGTTCTCCTTCACCAGAACCGAACGGTGTTTTAATTTGTATAAGTCTTACTATTATCGCTTTACCGTAATAAATTTTGCAAACCCATATTGATGTGCCTTATTGCCTTGTCAAGAGGGCTGGCGCCGTCCAGCCCTCTATCTTTTTACTAAAGTTTTTGATATATTTTCTTGCACTCTGCCGAAAGTGGTGTGATTTCAAAAGTTTTTGTTGACACGGCCCAGATTTTGTGGTAATCTACCCCAACAATTTAATATTTACATATTTTTACTTATTCGCTCAGTACCTGCGGGGCTGGGCAGCTCCCCTTTTTGACTTTTCAAGTCGCTACACAACCGACTGGCAAGACCTTCCGAAAAAGCGAAGGCATGACCGGTCTGTTTTGTGGCGGCTTTTTTGTTGCCGTTCCAGCATCGCACCTTGAGAACCGAATGACCGTCTGCATGGGATAGCCGGCGATGAACCCGTAGTGGAGAGCCGGAAAACGCCGCCAGAAGGGGGCAGAAAAGCCATGCAGGGAGAACGGCAGGACGTTGATTTCCCAGTTGCGGAGTAAGAAAATGTGGTCAAATTGACCACATCGCTTTTCCGTGACGCCAACGAAAGGATGGAATGCCTATGAGTAATTTTACCCCTGCATGGTTCAAGAAGGGCTTTTTCAACGAATCCCTGTTCTGTGACGATTTTCTGAGCATCCACCAACTGCTTTACTCGAATGGCGCATTTTTCACCCCGGACGGCAGAATGGTGGACCCCATGCCCCTGCGGTGTGAGATCTTCGAGATGATGCGTGAATACGTCGGAGCGAACCTTGCCAAGAAGGTCACCAATGTGGTAGACGTGCTGAAGCTGGCGGCACAGGTGGAGGACTTCCCGCCCATCACCGACCGCATTGCGCTGGCAAACGGCACCCTGTATCTGGACGGCACCTTTCAGGAAGGCAAGCCGGAGATCGTCCGCAACCGGCTCCCGGTCAGGTATGACCCGAAAGCCGCCCAGCCCGTCCACTGGCTGCGGTTCCTGTCCGACCTGCTTTACCCGGAGGACATTCCCACGGTGCAGGAGTTCATCGGCTACTGCCTGATCCCCAGCAACAAGGGGCAGCGCATGATGGTCATCAAGGGCAGCGGCGGTGAGGGTAAGTCGCAAATCAGCGTGGTGCTGTCCCGGCTGTTCGGCTGCAATATGAAGGATGGCAGCATCGGCAAGATCTCGGAAAACCGCTTTGCCCGTGCCGATCTGGAGCACACCCTGCTCTGCGTGGACGACGATATGCGGATGGAAGCCCTACGTCAAACCAACTATGTCAAGTCCATCGTGACCGCACAGGGGCAGATGGACTTGGAGCGCAAGGGCAAGCAGAGCTATCAGGGTTGGATGTACGCCCGCCTGCTGGCGTTCAGCAACGGTGACTTGCAGGCTCTGTATGATCGCTCGGACGGTTTCTACCGCCGTCAGCTCATCCTGACCACCAAGGACAAGCCCCTGTCCCGTGTGGACGACCCGGACATTGCCGAGAAGATGGCGGCAGAGGCCGAGGGCATCCTGCTGTGGGCATTTGAGGGCTTGCAGCGGCTGGTGAAGAATGGCTTTCAGTTTACCGAGAGCGACCGTGCCAAGCGCAACCGGGAACTGGTGAAGCGGGACAACAACAATGTGTTCGATTTCCTCGAATCCGAGGGCTACATCCGCCTGAAGGCGGATGCCTGCACCAGCTCGAAAGAGCTGTATGAGGTCTACAAAATGTGGTGCGAGGAGAACAGCCTGAACGCCATCAAGTCCCGTGGGTTCAGCGATGCCCTGATCGCCAACCAGCGCAGGTACAATCTGGAATCCACCAACAACATCGTCAATTCGTCCGGGCGGAGAGTCCGAGGCTTTGTGGGCATCGAAGCCCTTGTGCAGCCCGACCTCACCCCCAATGGCTGGCGGGCATGACCCGCTTTTGATCCCCCTATATGGTGCGTTTTCGGTCTTTCGCTGCGTACGTGCGTACAGAGAAAACCGCCTGCTGCGTACGCACGTACGCAGCAAAACGCCCAAGTTCTCCTTTATAGGGGGTGTTGGCAAAGTGTCAGATTGACAGTTTGCCAAAATCAGAGGGTCAAAATGACCCTCTGAAAAACCGGACGAGCTGTCCTTCAGGGCAGCTTGCCCGGAGCAAGAGTGCAGAGAGCGCAGCTCTTTGCCCCAGTGATATGATGCTGTGCGTCATATCCTACTGGGTATTATCTGGCGCAAAACGGCGGCAGATTCAGCAGCAAAGCTGCTGCGCACCCACCCCACCAAAACGTTGAAATGGAGGGATGTCTATCTGAAATTAACACGACACAACGGACGAGCCGGAACCCACGGCACCTATAACCCCAAGCACAATGACCGCAGTTTCAACCTTGCCAACAGCGAGCACATCGACCCGGAACGAGCCAAGGGCAACATCTACTGGGACTGCTTCCACGGCTTCCGTTCGGCTCTCGATCCGCAAGACCCGGACGATCTGGCAGCGACCTTCTCGGATGTGGAACGGCAGTTCTACGAAACCCACTACACGGCTTTTGTGGAAAGTCAGAACGGGCGCAACGCCAAGATCCGGCACACGGAGCGCAACCGCTCCATTCCTGACCTGCTGTCCAGCCGCAAGACCTGCCCGGAGGAGACCATCTACCAGCTTGGGACGCTGGACGAACACGCTTCGGCAGAGGACTTGCTGAACATCGTCACCGAGTTCATCGAGGAGTTCAAGGCTAAATTTGGCGACCACGTTCATGTGCTGGACTGGGCACTGCATCTGGACGAAAGCACACCCCACATCCACGAGCGCCATGTGTTCGACTGCG
>OGGO01001335.1_pt1 | contig 12864 bp, 8 predicted proteins | sample 1571231 | NCBI WGS metagenome assembly OGGO01 (sample SAMEA2582036, study PRJEB24529) | metagenome | biome: Human gut stool | place: China | collected 2011 | reverse complement strand
TTCTTGAAGATATCAACTTAGACATTGAAAAGGGCGAGTTTATTTGCCTCTTAGGTCCTTCTGGTTCCGGTAAAAGTACGCTATTAAATGCTATGGCGGGCTTTGAGCTCGTTACATCGGGCTCCATTACGATCGATGGTGAAGAGGTGAAAGCCCCTCAACTCAGATATGTAACGGTATTTCAAAACTATGGCTTATTGCCGTGGCGTACAGTAGAAAGCAATATTGAGCTAGGTCTTGAAAGTAAAAAGGTGCCTAAAGAAGAGCGTCCTGCTATTATCGATAAATACGTTAAAATGGTAGGCCTTGACCATGCTCGCAATCGCTATCCTGCAGAGCTATCTGGGGGCATGCAACAACGTGTATCCATTGCCCGGGCACTAGCGGTGGATCCAGATATTATCTTCATGGACGAGCCGTTAGGCGCCCTCGATGTATTAACACGTATCAACTTACAAGACGAAATCTCTCGCATCTGCCGCGAAGAAGGTAAAACTGTTGTATTTGTTACGCACGACATTGAAGAAGCCGTAGTCCTTGCAGATCGCGTTGTAGTACTATCTGCAAATCCAGGTCGAGTACAAACTATAATCCCTGTAAACATCATCGACAGAACAGACCGTACATCGGCATCCTTTGTTAATATACGAAACCATATCTTTGAACAATTCCAACTAGCAAAAGAAGACAAAATCGAGTTTTATATTTAGTTGTATATGTTCCAAAAGAAGCACCCAAGAATTTCTATGCTTGGGTGTTTTACAATGGACAAAATTCTAAAATAATGTATATATATTTCTTATGCAATTCGTGTAATTATGATGTATAGTAGATATATATCGGTAATAACATATAAATTTTAAATTGGAGGCTGTATGTCTTTATTTGAGTTAGAGAAGCCCTTGTCTTTTGATGAATATATAGCAACCTTTGATGCGGAGCGTGTGGCGAAGGTGCACGGCTTTGTAGATTGGCTCTCCCAGTATTCTGGTAGTCTCGTTCATAATCCTTGGGGTGAGGTACATCCTGATTTAGAGATTGTTGCAGATGATTTTGATGCGGCTCAAGTGCGTCGAGATAATTTGGTGGCTTATTTATTGCCGCGCTTAGGTCGAGCTAAGGTATTTGTAGTGGCTGAGGCAGTCGGGTATCAAGGGGGACGTTTTAGTGGCATTGCCATAACTTGTGAAAGAATGCTATTAGATAAGCACAAAACTATTCGTGCGAAGGATATAACACCTATTCGCTTAGAACGAACGAGCTCTCCTACTAGCTCTTTGTTAAAAGGAACACAGCAAAAGGACGGCTTTAACGAGCCTACTGATACTGTGGTGTGGAGTGCTATCGTTGAAAAAGGTATTGATCCCTATGATACATTGTTATGGAATATATTCCCATTCCACCCGTATAAGGATGGAAATCCACTGACGAATCGTACGCCTACGGAGGCTGAGCAAGAACTCGGTTGGGAGTATACAAAACGCTTATTAGAGCTGCATCTTGAGTTGGGAGGAGAAGAGCCTCTTATGCTAGCAGTAGGACAAAAGTCTGCTGATACAATGGGTAAATTTGGTTTGCCTGCCATTGGTTTGCGCCATCCTGCAAATGGTGGTGCTAATCTATATAGACAAGGATTTGCTAATGCGATTGAGAGTTGTGGTTTTGCCTCGTTGTAGATACTGTGCGATTACTAATAGGTCTTTGGTAGAGTTTCTGATAAATAGTGTAATAGCGTTAGCATAAGAGGTACTCTTTTGTTAACGCTATTTTTATGTTACAATAATAATAACGTATGAAAGCGAGGCTTTCATCAGAACGATCGGATTATAATGAACATTAAACGGTAACGAAGAGAACGTAACGTCGCGGCTGACGCGTTTAATGGTACACTATACTCATTTGCACGAGGCGAATGGACAAAAGGACTTGAACGGTAACAATTGAGTTGCGCTATTTTTGCGCCCATTTGAAAGACGCTGCTGGATAGCGCCTTTTTCGTTTGTCCGTTCCCCTGTAAAGATCAAAATTTAATGATAGGTGAAAATATATGTTAAACAAATTAATGAACAAAATTTTAGGAGGAACTGTGAATACAACAGATAATCAACATACTGCACAAGTGACTGCAGTAGAGACGGCTCCGTCTGCTCGAGGTGAGCAAAAAACAACGCGTCGTCGTACTAACACACGTCGACCAGCTGGCGGTAGTCGTAATACAGACCGTCGTAGCGGTGAACGCCGTTATACGAGTGAATCTAATCAAAGTGGCGAAGGTCGTCAACGTCGTGCCACAAATACTAGAACGAATACACGTCGTCAACGACCTACAGGTGAGCAAGGCGAGCAACAAGGTACGGAACGTAGAATTCGTCAAACTCGCGCACCTCGTAGTGGTGAACAAATTCGCCGCACAGATAGAAATAGTGAAAACACACGTAATACACGTGGTACAAGCAATACACGTGGTGCAAGTAATACACGTAATACACGCACACGTAATACGACTGATGGAAACCGTAATGAAAACGCTAATAACCGTCGTACTCGTACTAATAATCGGCCTATGGCTCGCAACCAAGAGGCGCATTTGGATTTGATTGGTCGTCAACCGGATGGCTCTAATAAAGGGAAATTCCAAATTATTCCTCTAGGTGGCCTTGGGGAAATTGGTAAGAACATGACCATTTTCCAATATGAAGATGAAATCATCGTTCTTGACTCAGGTCTTGCGTTCCCTAGCGAAGATATGTTAGGTGTGGATATTGTTATTCCGGATATGAGCTATATCATTGAGAATAAGGACCGTGTGAAAGCCGTTGTTATCACTCACGGTCACGAGGACCATATCGGTTCTTTGGCATATCTTATGAAAGAGATTGACTGCCCTGTATACGCTACAAATCTTGTGTGTGGCTTGATTGAAGGTAAATTCAAAGAACACAAAGTGTCTCCTAAATGCCTTCGTATGATTGCTGCTGGTGATGAAGTTCAAATTGGACAAGTAACAGTTGGTTTTATTCAAACAAACCATTCTATTCCTGACTCTTGTGCCGTATACTTCGACACCCCAATTGGTACGATTCTTCATACAGGGGACTTTAAAATTGACCAAACACCAGTTGATGGCCGTTTGATGGATATGCACAAATTTGCAGAACTTGGTAACAAAGGCGTATTAGCGTTGATGTCCGACTCTACAAATGTTGAAAAACCAGGTACTACTGGTTCTGAAAGCTCCGTAGGTCCTGCTATTAAACAAGCTGTTGGTGAAGCGAAAGGTCGCGTTGTATTAGCAACATTTGCGTCTAACGTATCTCGTATCCAACAAGCAATTGATGCGGCGGTTATGTATAATCGTAAGGTTGTTGTTATGGGTCGCAGTATGGTCAATGTTACAGAAATCGCACAAGAACGCGGCTACTTAGACATTCCGCCAAATACGATTATCGATGTAGATGTAATGCACAACTACACAGATGATCAAATCATGATTTTAACAACTGGTTCTCAAGGTGAACCAATGGCAGGCTTGTCCCGTATGGCTACAAGTAATCACCGCACCGTAGAATTGGCACCAAATGATACTGTTATCATCTCTGCTACACCAATTCCAGGAAATGAAGGTGCTGTTGGTAAAACTATCGATAACTTGCTTCGCTTAGGTTGTCACGTTGTGTATGGTAAAGATCGTGGCATTCACGTATCTGGCCATGCGAGCCAAGAAGAGCTTAAAACAATGCTTAACCTTGTACGACCAGAATACTTTATCCCAGTTCATGGTGAGTATCGCATGTTGCGTCGTCATGGTGAACTTGGGGTAGCTATGGGCGTAGATCCTAAGAAAATCCTTATCGGTGACAATGGTCAAATCTTTGAATTTGATAAAGATGGTGGCCGTAAAGGTGGTCGTGTACAAGCCGGCGCTATTTTCGTTGATGGCCTCGGTGTTGGTGACGTAGGTAATATCGTTATCCGCGACCGTCAACAATTGGCACAAGAAGGTATGGTTATCGTTGTTATGGCAATGGATACTGCGTCTGGCACTATCATTGCCGGTCCTGATCTCGTATCTCGTGGCTTCGTATACGTTCGTGATGCAGAAGAGCTTATGCTCGAAGCAGAGCATCGCGTTCATCAAGTATTAGATGATTGCGAAGCGCAACGCATTAAAGATTGGACTACAATTAAACAAAATGTTCGCGATGCATTGGGCAAATTCTTCTATGATAAAACACGTCGTAGACCTATGATTTTGCCAATCATTCAAGACGTACACTAAATAATATATCCCTCTCAAGCATAGGTGCCACGATATAAATGGAACAAATGTCTTGAGAGGGATATATTTGTTACATCTTACTATAAGTAGCGTATTTGCTACCGTTCCCTACTATATAGGGTATTTGAAGTTACCCTTTTAAACTGCTATAATTAAAGGATAACTGGTATCCTTTTATTGTTGGATGGAGTATTATGAATCAAACAAATACAAGAGCTATGGTGGAAACAGCGTTCTTGTCAGCCATTATAGTGGTATTAACTGTTGTAGGGGCTAGCGTTCCTCTTTTATCTCTTTTAGCAACTATCGTAGCGCCTGCGGCGACAGCTCTCATCGGTATACGTTGGGGACTTCGCTATAGCTGCTCTGCTGCTGTGGTAGCATTTATTATTGTTTCCATCTTATTGGGGCCATTAACAGCAGTTGGTACCATATTGATGTATGCCGTACCGAGTATTTTTATAGGCCAAGGTTTTCGCAATCACTGGTCGGTATTAAAGCTGATTTTGATTCCTACTGCTGCATTGTTTGTGACTACAGTCATTACGCTTCTGGCTTCAGCTGGCGTCATGTCCGTTGATTTACAGACATCGCTTCATAATCTTGATGAAGAATTACAGACTGCTATTATATCAACGGTGCAAGAACAATCTTTACCAGCAGAACAAAAAGAAGCATATATCAAACAGCTTCAGCTTAGCTTTGAACAAATTAAACGCTTAATTATAACCTATGCATTCTGTGCCTTTGCTGTTACATCGTATATTTTGGCACGTTTCACAGCTTATATTGCAAAGCGTACCAATAACCCTGTACAACCATTGCCTTCCATTTCATCTTGGCATATGCCGATTTGGGCAGCAGGTGTATTAGCTATTGGTTTTATCATTATTTATGGATCTTCTTTTGTAGGAATACAAAATGAACTGTTTAAAACTATTGGCATGAATATTGCTTTATTTGGTGCCTTTGTTTGTGGTTTGAATGGCATGTCTTGCTTACTTAGCATTCTGGAAAGTTATGGCATTTCAAGACCGTTTAAAATTATTATTGTAGCTTTGTTATATGTTATGATGCCGATATCTTTTGTTACATTCGGTATCATAGATATGTTTTTAGATTTAAGGTCTCGTTTTAACCAACGAGGTTATTAATAGAAAGGAGGTTATTATGAAATCCTTTCAACGTAGATGGGAAGTTTTAGAAATCACCATCATTGCTGTCATTACGCTATTATTATTAATCATAGCCTATTTAAATTGGCTGCTGGCAATATTGGCCGCTATTATCGTGGTCGCAGTGTATTTGATTAACTATAACACCATTCATAATAGACGTCGCCTCGCTAGAGAACAATTTAGTGCGATGACAAAAAATGTGACTCAAGCATCAAACTTTGCATTGCAAAACCTCCCTACTGCAATCGCCCTTGTTAATAAACAAGGCACCTTAGTGTGGAACAATAGCGTGTTTGCTGACTGGGTTACAGTAGATTGGAATAAAATGCAGAAAGTATCTGCCTTGATTCCGGGCTTTAGAATTGATAAAATCTGGGGCAAATCTGGATTTTTAAAAGAACATTATGGAGATAAATATTTCCAAGTGGTTTACAAATTTATCGATCCTCGTGATACGCGCCCTAATGCGGATCCAAATGATGAATTGACGGAACACGCAGTCATGGCCTTGTACTTTAAGGATATTACAGATATTGAACGAGCACGTATTAAGGCGGAAGAAGAACAGCCTGTATGGGGCATGATTCAAATCGATAATATCGAAGAATTGACAAAGGGCCTTAGTGATAGAGAATACACGAACTTGTGGGCTGATATCAATAATATCGTGGTGGATGAAATCGATAAACATGAAGGTTTCATTCGGAACTTCCAAGATGATATGTACACATTTGCCATTTCTCGGGGCGCTTTGCAAGATATGGAAAACAACGGCTTTAGTGTGCTTGAACGTATCCGTAAATTGCCTTCTCCTCGTCAAGTGCCTGCTACGATTAGTATCGGGATTGGCGAAAATGCAGGCTCTGTTAAGGATGTGTCCGAACGTGCTCGCGCAGCCCTCGATATTGCCTTAGGGCGCGGTGGTGATCAGGTTTGCATTATGGATGGTGAAAGCACCCGTTTCTTCGGAGGCAATACAGCAGGTGTTGAAAAAAATACGCGCGTTCGTGCTCGTGTGGTTAGTCAAGCCATTCATGAATTGATGAATGATTCTGACAAAATCCTTGTTATGGGTCATCAACGTGAGGACTATGATGCATTAGGCGGTGCTATTGGCGTCGTATCGATTGCACGTACTCTTGGTAAAGAGGTGCGATTAGTACTTTCAAAAGAAACAAATGCCATTGATAAAATGGTACATGTTCTTGTGGAAGACGAATTTTGGAAAACTCATATCATAACGCCTGCAGAAGCAAAATTGTGGGCTGATGCGAATACATTGGTCATCGTTTGTGACACGCATAGAACACCGATGGTAGCAGCGCCAGAGGCTCTTGAAGTATCTGAGCGACGCATTGTCATCGATCATCATCGTCGAGCAGCAGATTTTATTGAAAATCCATTGCTTACGTATTTGGAACCAGCTGCATCATCTACGAGTGAGCTCGTAACAGAACTTGTACAATATGCAGGAGTTCCTGTGAAACTTTCAAAAGCGGAAGCCACAGGTATCTATGCGGGCATCGTATTAGATACGAAAAACTTTAATCAACAAACTGGGGCACGTACCTTCGAAGCAGCTGCATTCTTACGTCGTGCAGGGGCGGATATTGAACGGGTAAAAGAATTATTTATTGAAACCTTCGATTCTATCCAATTGCGTGCTAAAATGGTATTTGAAGCCAATCGTACCGAAGGTATTGCTATTTCTGTGGCACCAGCAGGTATGAAGGATATGATGGCATTGGCCGCACAAAGTGCGGATATGCTCATCAGCAATGAAGATATTGAAGCAGCATTTGTACTTTACTCACTTAATGATGGCGGTATCGGCGTCAGCGCTCGATCTAAGGGCAAGGTAAATGTACAAGTTGTAATGGAAGCCTTGGGTGGTGGTGGTCACAGAACTGTGGCTGGTGCTCAACTACAAGGTATGACAATAGAGGAAGCGAAGACCGCTATCTTAGACAAGGCACTAGAAGCACTTCATTCCGCTGAACAAGAGGAGGAACAACCATGAAAGTAGTATTGTTAGAAGATGTTAAAAAAGTTGGTAAAAAAGGCGAAATCGTTGAAGTAAGCGACGCATATGGTCGTAATGTGTTGATTAAAAAAGGTCTTGGCCTTGAAGGTACAACAACAAATGTAAACAATGCGAAACAAAAACAAGAGTCTATTGCTCATCATAAAGTAGTAGCGAATGATGAAGCTAAAATCTTGGCGGCACAACTTACAAAGGTTGAAGTAACTGTAAAGGTTCGCATGGGCGAAGAAGGCCGTGTGTTCGGATCTGTTACTGCGAAGGACATTTCCGATGCGGCTAAAGATCAATACAAGGTGGAAATCGATAAAAAGAAAATTGAAATTAAAGAACCGTTGAAAACATTAGGTGTTCATGATGTTGTGGTTCGTGTACATCCAGAAATTACGAGCACTATTAAGGTCAACGTAGTCGCTGAATAATCTTCGAATCACCATGCTCACAGAGTGTGGTGATTCTTTTATATGCGATAAGTGATATATAACTCCTTGGTTTGGGAGGATAGTCTTGATGGGTTTAGGGGAGAATAACATGGACGTACGCATTCCTCCGCATAATGAAGATGCGGAAAAGGCCGTATTAGGTGCGCTGTTGACGGATGGCTCGTCATCAGGTGAATCTGTGGATATGGTAACAAGTATCGTAGATCGGGATGATTTTTATCGGGATACACATCGTATTATTTATGATGCTATTTTAAGCCTCGTAAAAAGTAATAAGACCATTGATTTTATCACCTTGAGTGAAGAATTAGAACGCCGTAAAAAGCTAGATACTGTTGGTGGTATTGCTTATATTACATCCCTTGCTAATGAAGCAACGGGCTATAATATCGAAGAACATGCACGGATTATCGCAGAAAAGGCGCAAATGCGCCGCCTTATTGATGCGGGTAATAAGATTGTGGGCATGACCTATGCGGGTGAAGAAGAACCATCTATTATTATGAATAAGGCGGAACAACTCGTTCTCGATGTAGGTGGTCAAACTCAGTCTGAATCAAGCTTCTCACCCATTGGTGATGTGGTAATTACAAATCTTGAGAGACTTAATAAACTGCAACAGCAAAAAGGAGCCCTTACAGGTGTGCCAACAGGCTTTAAAGATTTAGATTTTACATTAAATGGTTTGCAAAAATCAGATCTTATCCTAGTAGCAGCTCGTCCTGCTATGGGGAAAACAGCTTTCACCTTGAATATCGCGCAAAATGTAGCGATGGGAGTGCATGGTAGTGTAGCCTTTTTCTCGCTGGAAATGTCCAAGGAACAATTGGTTGGTCGTATCCTGTCCTCTGTAGCCGGCATTGAATCCGATAAATTGCGCAAAGGCGATATGGATACAAATGATTGGGGGAAAGTGTTGGCTGCGGCTGAGGCGATGAGTAAAGCTCCGCTGTTTATTGATGATACAGCAGCCCTTACAGTACAAGATATGCGTGCTAAATTGCGACGCCTTAAGGTTGAACATGGCCTGGATCTTGTTGTTGTTGACTATATTCAGCTCATGCAGGGCCGTAGCTCTAGTAAAGGTAGCGAAAATCGTCAACAAGAGATTTCTGAAATTTCGCGTAATTTAAAGCTCATTGCTCGTGAGTTTAATGTGCCGGTTATTGCGTTATCTCAGTTATCTCGTAGTGTTGAAAGCCGACCAGATAAGCGTCCTGTATTATCTGACCTTCGTGAATCTGGTTCTCTTGAACAGGATGCGGATATCGTTATGTTCTTATATCGTGATATTTACTATAATCCGGAATCAGAGGCTGGCGATGAGACAGAAGTCCTTATTCGGAAGCATCGTAATGGTGCCGTTGGTACAGTACGACTCCTATTTATGGGTGAGTTAACACGTTTCCGCGATACCGTTAAAAAAGATATGGGGCCTGAACAATAATAATAAGTAGCTAACATATAAGCAGCTAGCATTAGATAGTATATCTAGTGTTAGCTGCTTTTTGTATGTGGCATAAAAAATACGCCTATAAAACAAACATATGTTTGAAAATATATAATGTTTTTGATATACTAATTATAGAAAGTATTCTTTTTGGAATTTTAGTATCGGTCAGTTATTTAGTGTTTTAAGGAGGTGTTTATATGGGATCTACTGATACGAGTCGGATGTATATGTGCATTGATTTAAAGAGCTTTTATGCATCTGTAGAATGTGCCGATTTGGGTGTGAATCCCTTTACAACACCTTTGGTGGTGTCCGATAGCTCTCGTGGTAAGGGGGCGATTACGCTAGCTATTTCTCCGGCCCTTAAGGAATTGGGGGTTAAGAATCGGTCGCGCTTATTTCAAATTCCTCCGCACATCGAGTACATCACCGTTAAACCACATATGAAGCGTTATATGCAGGTGTCGGCACAGATTTATGGGACTTTACTAGAGTATATATCGCCTGAAGATATCCATGTATATTCCATCGATGAATACTTTATTGATATTACATCATACACCAAGCTCTACAAGAAAACGCCTCGTCAGTTAGCGCAGATGCTGCTTGATGCGGTGCTAGAGGCGACTCATATTTATGCTACTGTTGGGATTGGAACGAATCTATTTCTTGCTAAAATTGCCCTCGATATATTAGCTAAGCATGCATCTGATTTTATTGGGTACCTTGATGAAAATCTCTTTAAAGCGCATATTTGGCACCATCAACCGATTACAGATATTTGGCAGATTGGCAGCGGTATTGCAAATCGATTGCGCAAGTTTGGCGCCTTTGATTTGCATGGCATCACGCAGGTGCCAGAATATAAACTGTATAAGGAGTTTGGTGTGAATGCAGAGCTGTTAATCGATCATGCCTGGGGCCGTGAAAGCTGTACTATTTCAGATATTCATGCCTATAGGCCGTCTAAGCATTCACTTTCACAAAGTCAAATTCTTTTACGCAACTATACAGCGGATGAGGCACGATTACCGATGCGAGAGATGGTAGAATCCTTAGTCCTTGAACTATTGCAGCTTAAGGCTGTTACGAAATGTATTCATGTCCATATTGGTTATGCGACAGAGGATTTAAAATCGACTGGCGGTTCACGCACCTTAGCACATTATACGGATTCGTTTCAAGAACTATGTCCTGCTGTACTATCCTTATTTGATAAATATAAAAGGCCCCATGAGCTGATTCGGCGTATCGCTGTTAGTTTTGAAGAGCTCGTGAATAAATCAGCAGTGCCTACAGAAATGGACTTATTTAGTGATGCTTTAGATGAGACCGAAGAAAAGGAAGAACATATACAGCAAGCAATGCTCAACATTAAAGGGCGATTTGGCAAAAATGCCATACTGCGTGCGTCTAGTCTGCAAGAGGAAGGAACCATGCAGTTTAGAAATACCTTGGTTGGCGGTCATAATGGAGAATAATGTAACTATATAGTATTTAGTTTAATGGGGTTATTTACTATGAAAGGAAAAATGTCCCGCTTACAACGGGCGAAACAATTTATGCCCTTTGCCGCATTGAAGGGATTTGAGACTCTACTAGCTGCTGTAGCACGGCCAAAGGAAATGCGCGTAGAGTTATCTGAGGATCAACTAGAGGAATTGAATCGCACGATACAGTCTTTGGTGGAGGGAGATTTTGTACGAGTACTCTATTATACAGGTCATTGTTATACGGAGTTAGTAGGATCTATTGAGGCTATAGGTAAACCTTTGCATAGCCTTTCTATTGAGGGCGTTGCTATTGCTTTCAAAGATATAAAAGAAATAAATCTCTATGACTGAAGTATAGTGGATGCTAGAAGTATAAAAATTAAATACTAGATAAATATGTTGAAATAGCCTGTTCTCGAGTATTATGAGTACAGGTTATTTTTCTATCATTTATTGTCATAATTTATCTTGGTAATTCTTCTTGACAGACCTTATGAATTTGATTAAAATAAACATATGAACAGATGTTCATATAAAATATCTGATGAAAAATGTTTAGGAACATATATAACAAGATATGGAACAAGATATGTCTAATAAGTATTAGAAATAGACAATAAATTAACTTATAATACAGGATAGGAACTTTCACTATTATCAAAGGAGATATCATGGAAGAAACATTATTGCTGAAGGACTTGAACTGTGCGAACTGCGCAGCAAAAATTGAAGATCGTATCCGCAAAATGGATGGTATTGAATCTGCTAACTTCACAGTAGCAACACATCAATTGCGTTTAACTGGCGCATGGGAAGACCGTGAAGCGTTAAAACGCGATATTCAAGATATTTGTGACTCCATCGAAGAGGGCGTAACAGTAGCTGATTACGAGCGTAAATCTAAAGCGGCTATGGATGACCATGGTCATGATCACGACCACGGCAGTGATGCAGTAACAATTGCAGTTATCGTGGCAGGCCTATTGTTCATGGCTTACGAAGCATTGACTACAGTTGTTCCGTCCATCGGTTTACCAGAGTCTATCGAAACTCCAATTTACTATATTGCCTATATTCTCCTTGCGTTCCCAGTATTGCGTATCGCAGGTCGTAATATTTTAAAAGGCCAAGTATTTGACGAAAACTTCTTGATGTCTATCGCTACATTGGGCGCTATCGCTATCGATGCATTGCCTGAAGCAGTAGGCGTTATCTTGTTCTACCGTATCGGTGAGTTCTTTGAACATAAAGCCACAGATCGTAGCCGTACAGAAATCATGAACGCTGTTGATATGCGTCCACAAGAGGTACGCGTAGTAGATACATGCTGCGGTGGTGAAATCGTAGTTATGGCTCCTGAAAAGGTTGAAGTGGGCTGGACTATTGAAGTTCGTCCTGGCGATTTGATTCCTTTAGACGGTACGATTCTTGAAGGTGAAACTCGCGTCAATACGGCTCCTGTAACCGGCGAACCAGTGCCTGTTCGCGCAGAACCAGGTACACAATTGATGTCTGGTTGCATCAATGAAACTGGCCGTATTACGATGCGCGTCGATAAGGTTCTAGAAGAATCCATGGTTACTAAAATTCTTGATGCTGTTGAAAATGCGGCTGCATCGAAACCTAAAATCGATAAATTCATTACGCGCTTTGCTCGTGTATATACTCCAATCGTAGTAGCCCTTGCCCTTGCTGTTGCGATTATTCCATCCCTCATTACTGGCGAATGGCATAAATGGATTTATACAGCCTTAACATTCCTTGTTATTTCTTGTCCATGTGCATTGGTACTAAGCGTGCCACTTGCATTCTTCTCCGGTATTGGTAACGCATCCAAACATGGCATCTTGCTTAAAGGTGGTCGTGTTATCGAAGCATTGGCTAATGTGAAAGCAGTAGCTCTTGATAAAACAGGTACTATTACATCTGGTGAATTTAAAGTACAAAACGTAGAAACTGTAGGCTCTCATGTGAGCA
>OGGO01001327.1_pt1 | contig 12916 bp, 8 predicted proteins | sample 1571231 | NCBI WGS metagenome assembly OGGO01 (sample SAMEA2582036, study PRJEB24529) | metagenome | biome: Human gut stool | place: China | collected 2011 | reverse complement strand
CTATTAGCCCCATCGATTTTCTCACTCGGCCCAAACGACCTTGCAAAAGAGCCACTCTTGAAAGGTCATTTGGGCCGAGTGAGAACCTCAAAGAGCCCTTTTTACAAGCCCATTCGGGCCGAATTGCAACCTATGGAAGGATGGAAGAGCCCCCTTTAGGGGGTTGGGGGGCTGTTGGTGGATTGGCAATCAAAAAAGGGAAACGCACACGCGCTTCCCTTGCTAATGCAAAGATACGACACAAACGGGCAAAATCCAAATCGCAGCTGAAAGAAGTTGACAGATAAGAAAGTCATTTCATAGTCTGACAAGCCATCAATCCACAGCCTGACAGACCTTCGAAGCCCCAAGAACAGTGACTACAACAAGCGCGAAGATACCAACGGGCAGTGACAGCATCACCATAAATAGGTATTTTGAAATTTAATCCCGCCGCCCTTGGCGCATGTCGGAAAAAGTGTGTATTTTTGCATCAACAAAATAAATCTATGGACAGATACATCATCCTATCGCCCCGGCACGGGGGCTCTTTCACCCAGCGGATGGCAGAGGTGACCGACATGCTCCACGCTCACCTCACCGACGAGGCCTCGAATGGCCGCCGGCTGCACTACAGCAAGGTGTTTCTGAGCGACATCCGAAACCAATACCAGCAACTGATAGAGTCGGACTTATACCAGAACATGCTTTCGCAGGCCGCCAACACCATCGTGGAGCAGCCGCCCATCAGCGGTTGCAAGATAGCCCTGCTCGTGAAAACAGCCGAACAGGAACCGGCTTTCATCTTCCAGAGTCTGCGCCTCAAAGACGAAGAGGCCTTCGGCAACAGCAGTTATCTACAGACCATGCTGCTCTTCGAGAACTATCTCAAGGGCATCAAGGAACGGGGACTCAACATGGCCGAGCACCTTGTGCGCACATGGATCTACGTGGCCGACATCGACGTGAACTATGCCGGAGTGGTGAAAGCGCGCAACGACATCTTCGCCCGCTACGGTCTGACCGCCGACACCCACTTCATCGCCAGCACGGGCATAGGTGGATCGTCGCAGACACGACACGCCACCGTAGCCATCGACTTCCTCACCTACCCGGGCATCAAGGAGAGCGACAAAACCTATCTACGCGCGCTCGACCACCTCAACCCCACACATGAATACGGCGTGGCCTTTGAACGGGGCACACGACTCACCCTCGACGACCGGCAGACCTACTTCATCTCGGGCACGGCCTCCATCGACCGGCATGGCAATGTGCTCTACTTAGGCGACGTGGAACGACAGACCCACCGACTGCTCGACAACATCGATGCCCTGCTGAAAGACGGCGGAGCGGGACTCGACGACGTGAAATATTTCCTCATCTATCTGCGCGACCTTTCCGACCGTGCAGTTGTGGAAGATTACATGCGACGGCACTTCCCCTCCACCCCGTTCATCACACTGCTCGCCCGGGTGTGCCGTCCCGAATGGCTCATCGAGATGGAGTGCATTGCCGAACGATGATCGCCTTTGCCCATCGGGCACAAAGCCAAGCGGCGGAATCTCCCTCGTGGAAGATTCCGCCGCTTGGCATCTTATACCTTTATACTTTCAACAACTTTCGGACAACCGCCTTTCCGGCACCAGAAAACGACACCGCAGCTTCATCACGCCCACGGCTTATCTCACCCGCGTCTCCACCCGTCGGTCGCCTACAATTTCACGGGCAGCCGCATGAGCGTCAAACGCCACGGGACGGGAGGTGAAATCGGGTGTGTTGTAGGAATCGAGCAATCGGTCGTAGTATTCTCCCGGCCGCCGCTGGGGCAGCAGGAAAGGCTTGGACACGCGGCCACGCCTGTCGATATGGGCGATGTAGAGCCGCGTGTAGAGCCCGTCTCCCCTGCGACTGGTGAACACCACCCAACGCGAGTTGGCACTCCAGTTGTGCCAACTGTCGGTGTCGGGACTGTTGGCTGCCGTCATGGGGCATGCCCTGCCGGTAGAGAGGTCGAGCAACCAGTTGTCGGCCTCGCGGTGCCAGATGGGGAAACAGCCGTAGTCGCTCATGGTGAACATGAGAAACCGTCCGTCGTAGGAAGGCCGCGGATGGGTGGCACTCTTGCCCAGAACACGCGCATTGAAAAGCGTGTCCACCCGACTGCCAAACCGCCCTGTGGCCGGATCGAAGCTCACCCGGCAGATGTTATACCGCACTTCGCGGTAGCGGGCCGGGATGGGTTCGGCCCGGGAGGAACAGAAATAGAGCGTACGACCGTCGGGCGAGAACACGGGGTAGGTCTCGTAGTGGTCGGCGGTCATGAGCTGCGGGGCGAGAAGCAACTCGTGGGTGTCGGGGCGGTAGACAAAAACATCCGACGACTGGTCGAACACTTCGATGCGCTTTGAGCGCACGGCATGGAAACTCTGGTGGGTGGCGTTGGTGGAATAGGCACAATAGCGACCCGAGGGATGCCAGTAGGGATAGACCATCGACCCGTGGAGCGAGTCGTTGCGAGCCTTCAGCCACTCCCGCCGGCCCTCGCGCTGCACCATCGTGGCTCCGTGATCACCGCGGATGTGCAGGGTGAGTTGGTCGGGCCGGGTGCGGTTGGCCGTATGGCAGTTGACGCAAGCTCCCGGCACCAGCGTGTTCTCAAAGACGGGACGCTCGTCAAAATTGCTCAAGTCGCGCTCGTAGATGCCCATTCGTCCATACACCTCATAGCCGGGGGCAATGCGCCGATAAGTAAGTCCCCACGCGTCGAGAGAGTCGGGGCTCACCTCCACCTCAAAGGGGCGGTATTGTCGCCATGCGCCCGAGGCTTTCACGAAGAGCGTAAACGTGAGCCGTCCGCCACGGTTCCGGCGGGTGAGGGCGTGCCACTCGTCAAGGTCCATATCGAGGTCGCGACCGGCGGCCGTAAGCGTGCCGCCCTTCGAACCTTCCACCGAGAGAAAGAGCGACGTGTAGCTCCCGCCCGTGAAACAGAAATTGAGGGGAGCAATCTCCGCCGGAATGGTGACACCCGCATAGTCGGGATAAATCTTGGGCAGGGCATCGACACGCTCGGCATGAGTGGGACGGGATGTGCATCCCGCACACAGCAGGAAGGCGCACAGGCAGAGAGTGAGAAGTCCGTATGTTGATTTTGTCATGCTTAATAGATTTGTTTCATTTCCTTTTTGGTGGCTTGCGCCTTGTCTTTGTTCACGAGCATATAGCTCCAGAAGGTGTTGGCGAGCGGGCCTTCGCGCAGCGAGGGTGCGTTCTTGTCGTGCATGTAGGTGCCGATGAAGGTTGACATGCCCTGACGGACGGCCGGGTCGATGCCCCACGGCATACCCTCGAAACTGCTGTGGGTCTGCGTCCACCACAGCACCAATGCCTGCTGGAAGGCGTAGGGTATGTGGTCGCTGTAGCCGGCATAGCGGCCGATGGGATAGTATTTCATGAAACGCTCCATGTCACGCTGCACCAGTTCGTAGGCCATGAGATATTCAAAGGCCTGCCGATTGTCGTAGCAGTGGGTGTAGAGCAGGCCGAGCATCTGATCCATCTCGCGGTCGCTGAAGAGAAAGTCGCGCGTGTAGCGATACCTGCGCAATCTGCCATAAAGCGGATGGGCGTTAATGGCCCGTTCGTTGTGCAGCAAAAACATCTGCTCGTCAGCCCAACGGGCATAGAACAGTGACTTTTGCAGACGGCGCAGATACTTCTCAGCCACGGCATAGTGGCCGTTGACGATTTCACACTGCACGAGGCGTTTCGTCAGTCTGCCGCTCTTGCGGAAATCGGGAATGGCTTCCTGCGCCTCGAAAGTGTAGCGCAGGGCCTCGTTGATCATGCCGAGATGGAAAAAGACTTCAGCCGCGGGCAGGGGCGTGGTCATGTCGCGGGCAAAGGTGGGAAACAGACCTTCGCCGCCATTCTGGTAGAACTCGAAAAGGCGGTCGCCCAGTTGGCCTTTCTTGCTAAGGGCCAGATTGACGCACGCCACTTCAAAGGGAGTGGAGGGCGGGCGTGAAGCGGCTTTGCGAAGAATGCCATCCCAAGCATTGGTGCGCACCAGAAAATCGTATTCGATGATGTCGAACTTTACGCCTCTGAAAGCGGTCACGATGAGCAGAAAGCCCGTCACGGCCACAGCAGCTACCGAAACCGGAACAGCCCACGACCGTCGGAGAGTGGGAAACCGCACGGCAAGGAATGGCAGGACAGCCGGGATTAAAATCAGTACGAGCTGCATGGGGGGCACGAAGGCCGGACTGCGATAGTAGCCAAGACCGCAGAAAAGACGATAGAGCGGATAGGACAGAAAATGGGAACACACCAATACCACGGCAACGGCATAGACTACGGTCGCCGCACCGAGGGCAACGCTGCCGGAGACATGCCTGCGAGACACTTCGAGGAACAGTACATAGAGAGCCACCGTCAACGACACGGGGCCAAAAAGCCAGTAGAAAACGGGCAGGCCAAGAAGCAACAAGGCTGCCCGTGCCGGCTTGCCACACCGGCTGAAGAACATCGACCGGCTTCATAGCCGAGCATGGCCAACATGGCTGCCGACAGTGCCACAGGAAAACCCACCAGCACGTTCTCATCGCTCATATACCACCACAAGAGCAGGGGCAACACGAAACTCGCGGCATACCACGCATCAGCCGCCCCACCTCTGCGGAGAAGCTGCCAAAATAACCGTTGGAGTACGACAAGAAGCAGGGCCAGCAACAGAGCACCCGCCACATAAACATAATAGAACTGCACGAGGAACTCGCCGAGCCAATCGGCCAATCCGCCGGGCACGGAAATACGCTCCACGAAATAGCCGGTGTCGAAAAGAAACAACTGATACTGCTCTTGAAAACTGAGCATGGAGAGGAAGGGAAATACCCAAAAGAGGAAAGCGGACAGACCGAAAAATACGGTCAGCAGGGGTTTCCAATATCGTGTCAACTTGGTTTTCATCGTTGGTGGATTAGACTTTCAACATGGACAAAAGTAGCAATAAAAAGCCGTTCTGCCAAATGTTTCATCTCGTAAATTAGCTCACGACACCGGTAGGGAAAACAATCGCCCCGCCTGCAAGGACGCAAACGGGGCGACAGGTGTCATGTTTGTAAAGAGCCATGCAGGGCGATTATTCGGCAGCCACAAAGTGCCAGAAGGTTCCCTCGCCCGTATTGGAATTGGTGACATGTTGGGCACGAATCCACATCTCGTTCTCCGTCACCTTAGTCACCTCGAAAGTATGGGTTTCGTAGTAGTCTTCATTGATGAGGTAAGGGAACACGATGTTACCGCCACCGGCTGTCGTCAACGTGCAGATGACATTAGTACTCTCGTTCCGTGTGCCGAAATCGAGTTTGAACGTGCCCGTAGAAGACTTGTCACCGCGCTTATTACTCTCGTCTGCAATCACTTTGGTGATGGTTCCTTTTGTGAAATCGAATGTCATGGTTCCGTAAGATCCGCCCTGCCCCGTGACATCGGTTGTCCACCACGAAGCCTGTTTGTCGCCGCTCGACCCATTGCCCCAGTTGTTGCCGGCTTCCAGTTTCCACGTCTTCGTGTTGCTGTAAGTGGTCGCATCGGTGGGGTCGCAGCCGGTGATGAGTTTGATTTCAGCCGGTGCATCGCTATAATCCACAGCCGTATAAGTACCGAGTTTATAGGTCTTCGTGTTGCCGGCAGCATCAAGTGTGGTCAGTGTCAGGTCTTTGGCTACTCCCAGTTGGTAGATGGTGATTTCCCCAATGTTGTTGGTCAGCACCGTACCGCCCCAGTTGAATGTGCAGAGCACAGGATTGGTGTTGCTCTCCACAACAAGCGTATTGCCCGGCTTTCCGTCGGCAGTCTTCTTTTGCTTAACCTTTATATCATTGGCATTGAAAGTTGTACCGAAATGATCGGCACCGCCGGTCTTGCCAACACACAGGCGATTGGAGATATCGGAAGTGAGATAAGTGATGGTGTCGATCTTCACCGTAAGTTCCTTCATTACCGGTGCGCCACCGGTGTTGGTGGTCAGACAACGCACAGTGCGCGTACCGAGTTGGGTGACGTATGTCTTCGCGCCGGACGACACAACCGTCTTGGTTTCTTCTATCAACTGGTCGGTCTGCCAAGCCACATTGGTCGGCGAACTGCACACCACATGTATCTCATTGGAGTTTTTCCCATCGACCGTTATCGGAGTGGCCGACACCACGAGCTGGTCGGCAGCCACATCGGCCCACTCTGCCCCACCGTCGATTTTAGATGGGTCACATGAAGTCAATGCCAAAGCCAGCAAAGGCATTGCAAATACTATCTTTTTCATCTCTGATTGTTTTATTAGTTAACGACTTGCCTACCATCCCTGATATTCGGAACTGTTGTCCCAGCCGGGATTTTGCACGACACTCCCGAGCGAAACCTGATTTTCAGGCATCTTCTGGAAACCGGCCGTGGCATTGTAACGGGCAGCATAGCCGCCATTGTGAGCCGTGTTCCTGGCGGCGGAGCCACAATAATAGATGTCAGTGCCGGTCTGTTTCTCCAAAGCTGCGGCGGCAATATGCCACCGGCGGATGTCGTTCCACCGCACACCTTCAAAAGCCAATTCGTAGCGGCGCTCCTTCTGAAGGGCAGCCAGCGAATAGGCGGCAATGGGAGAAAGGCCCACACGGGCACGCACCTTGTTGATACCTTCCACACTCTCCTTGAGCTCACTCTGCATGAGCAGCACATCGGCAAAGCGGATGAGCACGAGGTCGTGGATATTGTCGAGCTGCATGTTGTTGCCGTAGCCGCCGCTCAAACCGCCGTCCGACCCATACATGAGGTCTTCAAAGCAGCACACATATCCGCCCGTAGAGGTCTTGGCCGACACGGGAGCCTGCTTTTTTCCGTAGTAGTTGGTCTCCTGCACGAAGTCCGACCAGCCGCCAAACCGATAGGCCGGCAACTGGCGCACATCTTGAATGGAGGCCTCCATGCGGATGTCGGTGGGTTCGTCAGCCTTCCAGTCGCTCACCAGATTGGCAGCCACAGGACCTGCACCCCACCCCTGCCCGAAGGGGAAAGTGTTGGCGTAGTCCTGACCTCCGCGCATACCGAAGTGCAGGGCGTAGCCGTTGGCATAGCCGATGGTGGTACTCCAAGAGGCCAACTTGTTGTACTTGATGGCAAACATCGACTCTGTGTTGTTGGTTGTAGCAGAAGTTTGATCGTTCTCCACCCACTTCAGGCCCTGTCCTTTGGTGTAATCGTAGTCTTCCACCGTGCAACGGTTGGTATACGCCCAGAGGTTGCGGAAGTCGGGAACGAGCGAATAACCGGAGTTATTCACGCAGTCGTCAATCAGGTCGGCCACCATCTTCTTGGTCAACTTCGTGCCGTTGGGCAGTTCCACTTCGGTCAAGGGGTTGTACGTGGTGCTCGTGAGCTGCGAAATTTCGGAGCCGTTGCAGTACATGCCCGTATAGAAAAGCCAGGCACGTCCCAGCATAGCCTCGGCCGTGTATTTGTCAATATGGCCGTCGGTGCGCCGCTTGGCAGCCATCGTCGTGGCCGCAGTGTAGAGGTCTTGCAGTATCTGTCCCCACAACACTTTCACATCACCCTGCTTGACAAGAGCACCGGTGACCTTGGTCATCAGTGGCACATTGCCATACTGCGAAGCCAGCTCGTAGTGATAGAAGGCACGCAGGAAGAGGGCTTCGCCCATGTCTTGAGTCTTCACTTCGTCGCTGATGCCGGATAGATTAGGCAGTGCTTCTATCAACGAGTTGGCGCGGGCGATGCCCTGATAGCGGTCTTTATAGAACTGCTCGGTCATGTTCTGGTTGTAGTTGACGAGCATATCCTCGGCCTGCATCAGCTTGTCATTGGTTCCGCCGCCGCCAAGATTGTCGTCGCTGGCAAGCATCGACACATAGTAGAACGACATCTGCGGACTGGCACTCACCTGATTCAGATTTTCATAGATGGCCGCCAGCGATGCCGTGGCATCCTTCTCGTTGACCGGAAACTTATCAGGCGTGGCCTCCATCAGGTCGTCGGCATCGAGCGAACAAGACGCAAAGCCCAGCATCAACGTAGCCGCCGACAGTAAATAACTTATCTTTTTCATCGTATAATCAGTTTTAGAATTTAACATTAACGCCTACCAAGAATGTGCGCGGAGAGGGATAGTTGCCCACATCGACACCCGTCACCCAAGGTTCGCTGCCGTTGAGGGCCATACCGTTTTCGGGATCCATGCCGTCGTAGCCGGTAATGGTGAAGAGATTCTGGGCCGAGAAGTAAAGACGGAGCTGCTGGAAGGGACAGTTCTTCCACACGTTCTTGAAGTCGTAACCCAGCGTGAGGTTTTGCAGGCGGAAGTAGCTTGCGTCTTCCACATAGATGTCGGACACCTGCTGCCAGTTGGGGCCGGTGTTGCCGGGAGCCAGACGAGGATACTTATTGGAAGTGCCTTCACCATGCCAGTACTTGTAGACCTCTGTGGTGTAGTTCTCGTGCTGACCGTCGGTGAACTTGCGCCAAGAGCGCATCACTTCCTGTCCGAGTGCCGCATAGGTGGTCACGCTCAGGTCGAAGCCCTTATACCCTACGTTGAAGCCGAGACCCATCGTCACATCGGGATGCGGACTGCCGATTTCCGTCTTGTCGTTGGCATCGATAACGCCGTCGCCGTTGACATCGACAAATTTCAAATCGCCGGGCTTGATGTCTGTTCCCTGCAACGACTTGGTGGCATCTCCGCTACAATTCTCTTTCAGATACTGCTGTATGTCGGCAGCGTTTTGCATCACGCCGGCTGTCTTGTAGCCATAGAAATAGCCAATGGGATGGCCTTCCTCCATGCGGGACATGGTGCCCGTGTTTTGCGACAACAGGTCTTTTCCACCCTCATTGTAGTGGTTGGCGTTGTTGATGGCCGTCACCTTGTTGCTGTTGCAGGCCATATTCCAGTTGATGCCGTAGTTGAAGTCCTTGCCGATAGCATCGTGCCAGTTGAGCGCGAGCTCCACACCCGTGTTGCGCACGGTGCCCGCATTCTGCCACTGGGTGTCCTGAATGCCTGCCGTGGCAGGTATTTGCACCTGCACAAGCAGGTCTTTGGTCTTCTTATAATACCAGTCAAACGTTGCTCCCAACCGACCGCCAAGGAAGCGGGCATCAACACCGAGGTCGGTCTGCTCGGATGTTTCCCATGTCAGGTCGGGATTGGCCAGACGTGCGAGATAGGCTCCTTGTGTGGAACTATCCTTGACATTGCCAAACGAGTAGCTGCCAAGGTCGCCATAGACGAAGGCCGACAGATAGCCGAAGCTGTCGCCTATATTCTTATTACCGTTCTGTCCCCAACCGGCACGAAGTTTCAGGAAATCGAGCCAACCGGCTGCGGGCTGCATAAACCTCTCATTGCTAACCACCCAACCGGCACTGACCGACGGGAAGTAGCCCCACTGCTTGCCTTTGAGGAAGCGCGACGAGCCGTCGGCACGGATAATGGCCGTAAACATATAGGTCTCATTGAAGTCGTAGTTCAGACGACCGAAGTAAGAGTTGGAAGTCTCGTCGTCGTAGGGCTTGCCTGTGACAGTGGCATGGCCGTTGCGCACTTCGCCCTTGGTCAGCGAAAGATAGGCATGGGAGAAATCGCCGAAGATGCTCGATTTGGATTCACCTGTGAGCGACTCGCCAAAGTTGGGACGAGACTGGCTGTACTCCGTACCGGCCAAAATATCGAAGTGGTGCTTGTCGGCCAGATTGAACTTGTAGTTCAGCGTGTGGGTCATGTTCCATCCCCAGCCGAGCCCGGCCTTCTGCAACACTTCATCATCGGTGCGGAAACCGTCTTTATTGGTCTCGTTGGCTGAATAGATGGGCAGGTATCTGCGATACGACCACGAGCTGTGGCTGTAGTTCAACTGACCACGGTAAACCAAATTCTTGATAGGTTGCACCTCGATATAGCCGATGGCCGAGAGGTTGAAGTTGCGGCTCTTGTTGTTGGCACTCTGTCCGTTCACCAACTGATAAATCGGGTTGAGCGTGTAGGAATTGTAGTTCTGCCAGCCCTCTTTGCCCGAAGCCTTGATGTCGTTCCAGTCAAAATAGCCTCCCTTGCTGTTATAGATGGGCACGCAGGGATTGGCGCGCAGGGCCGTGGAGAGCACGTTGCCATACTGGTTGCCTATCTGGATGCCTTGATTCTCGCGATGCTGGAAGTAGACATTCTCGCCGATTTTCACCACGTCGAGCCCCTTGCTGTTGCGATAGACCACATGCTCGGAGTTGAGGCGGAGTGTGAAACGGCGGAAGTCGGACTTGGCATAGTCGCCGCCGAAGACACCGTCTTGATACTGATAGCCCACACCCGTGGAGAACTTGCTGCGGTCCGTGCCGCCCGTTACGTTCAGAGCGTGGCTCGTGGTCACGGCATTCTTGTTGCGCAAAGCCTCCAGCCAGTTGGTGCCGGGGTTGCTGCCGTTCTTATAAGCGGTCAGCAGGTCGGCATCGATGAATCTCGACCAGTCGTACACCGTGGCATTGGAGTTGAAAGACACCATGTCCATCACCTGCATATACTGGCGGGCCGTGAGCAGTTCCGGCATCTTATAGATGTCCTGCCAACCCACATAACCGTCGTATGACACCTGCACCTTGCCTTCCTTGCCCTGCTTGGTCGTGATCAGGATGACACCGTTGGCGCCGTTGGCACCATAGATGGCTGCCGAGGCAGCATCCTTGAGCACGTCGATGCGCTCGATGTCGGCCGGATTGATGTTGTTGATGTCGCCTCCGGCCACACCGTCGATCACATAGATGGGCTTCGTGTCACTGTTCGTGCCGGCACCGCGGATGGCCACCTTGAAGCCGTCGCCCGGCTGTCCGGACACGGCTGTGATGTTGACACCCGGTGTCTGGCTCTGCAAGGCGCCCAGCACCTGCGTGGTGTTGAGCCGTGTGATGTCGTCACCCTTCACCTCAACGGTGGCGCCGGTGACGAGTTTCTTCTTCTGCACACCGTAGCCCACGACCACGACTTCTTCCAAAGTCTTGTCGTCGGCGGCCATCATCACACTGAGGGTGCTCTGGTTGCCCACGGCGATTTCTTGCGTTTTATAGCCTATGTAAGACACAACCAGCGTTGCGCCCGGTTTCACATCAATGGTGAAGTTGCCGTCCAAATCGGTGACAGCACCATTGCTCGTTCCTTTTTCCATGATGGTGGCACCGATGACCGGCCCTTGCGAATCGGCCACTTGCCCCGTGACTTTTCTTGACTGCTGAACAGCGTTGACGCTTTGATTGGGCGATACAGCAAAGACTTCAGCCGAATAGCTGAAGCCCAAAGCCGTGCAGGCACTCATCAGCAGCACCGTTTTTCTAAAATCCAGACTCATACTTAGCTCTTTTTCATTAGGTTTATGTTGATAACACTTGTTAGTTGGTTGTTGACCGGCCCAACTGTCCGGCCTCCTCCATTCCACCTTATTATATTATATGCCACAAAAGCCAAGGCGCGGAAGAGCCAAAGGAGGGATACAATCAGCTTGAGTTACATTGTCTCATGATCGTTTTTGTTAAATTTAGGTTTAATTTAGGAGTTCAATATTCTGTCTTATGGCAGCCGGCATTGCCGACTATGGTATTACGCTTGCAAAGATAAAACTCTTCTTCCGCTTATTATGGTATTATTTTGACGAATATTGATACTTTTTCACAAAGTATGGAATAAATGCTGCTTTGGGGGACAAAATAATACCATTCAAGTTTTACGATGATATTAAATTATAGCAAACACACCTTTTCCAAGCCCCAACGCGGAAACGGAAAAGGACACCTCGCAGCGGTGCGAGGCCCATGCACCACCCGCGCATGGCCGTTGCTCCACTTGTGCATGGGCTCCGCACAGATGGTGCAACAGCCGCGCACCAAAACCGGAAAAGCCGGCCGGCAAGGCCATGAAACAACAAACAGGCGGGCAGACATGCCGACAGGCTGCCTGACTTTATCCATACGCCGGTTGCATACGGACAAGTCGGCAAACAGCCTGTCGGCTTGTCTACCCGCCTGTTTGGCGGTGGGAAACCATCACTGTGCAGCCAACCAGTTGCGCAAGGGGTTGGCATACATCGTGAGCATACGCTCGCGAAGGAAGTCTTCGTCCTTGCCGGGAAGGTCGATTTTGGCCAACTGCCCGGCCAGATAGTTGTCGAAGAACGTGCGGTCGGCAGCCGTGTAGCGGTCGGCATGGTCGGCTGTGTCCGTGAGCATGTCAAGCGCCATGTAGTTGGAAGGATAGAGGCGGTAGCGACGGTGAATCTCCCTGTCGATGTGCGCAGCCACCTCCCTGTACAGCTCCGTCTTGGGCATGTCGGCATCAAGCGAGCGCAGATAGCCGTCGATGCAAGGTGCACAGTGGTAGTGTATGTGGCCCTTGAAGCCTTGAATGCCCACTTGCATACTCAAGAGGTCGTCGCCGGGGGCCTTCTTCCAACCTTCCACATCCCGCTTCTGCTGCAACTCCCTGGCCTTGAGGTAGTCGCAGGGGTCGAACTCGTAGGAGATGGCGAGCGGAACGAGGTGGAGCTGCACGAGCCGATCGATGACCGAGCCCTCTCCACCCATGCTCATCATCTTCAGCACAGCTTCCGACGTGCGGTCGTTGCTGTCCTTGGCACGGCCCTCGCGCTGGGCTATCCAGATGTTCTCGTGCTTGGTGCCGATGGCGAAGTGCATGTAGTCGGACAGCCGCTTGCTGGCCACGAGCATCTGCCGCATGGGCAGTCCGCGCTCCACGATGAACGACTTGTTGAGCCTCACCAAGTCTTTCACCCACGGCAGCGAGAGCAGATTGTCGCCGATGGCTATCTCGCAGGTGGTGGTGAAGCCGGCATCGATGAGCAACTTGTCAAGAATGGCCGAGTCG
>OGGO01001326.1_pt1 | contig 12926 bp, 8 predicted proteins | sample 1571231 | NCBI WGS metagenome assembly OGGO01 (sample SAMEA2582036, study PRJEB24529) | metagenome | biome: Human gut stool | place: China | collected 2011 | reverse complement strand
TAATGAGGTGGTCGAGGAAAAGTCTGATTCCGCAGCCTCCGGTGTGTGGGAAGGTGATCCCAATGATGGGACCGATTTTATCCCCATCGTCGACCTGCCTATCGAAGACCAGAGTGCCGTGCAGACCTACGACATGTTCGACCGGCCCATGATGATGGCCGCACCGCAGGTTCCCGCCTATCGTCCCGCTGTGGAAGAGAGAGGTCCCCAATACGATTTCTCCAATATCATTACCGGCAACGGTGTGCTTGAGGTGATGCCCGATGGATATGGTTTCCTGCGCTCCAGCGACTACAACTATCTTTCTTCGCCCGATGACATTTATGTGGCCAACACCTTCATTCGTCGCTATGGTTTGAAAACGGGCGATGTGGTGCAGTGCCATGTGCGCCCGCCGCACGAGGGAGAAAAGTATTTCCCGCTCACCGACATTGACAAAATCAACGGCCGTGTGCCTGCCGAGGTGCGTGATCGGATTCCTTTCGAGCATCTCACTCCGCTCTTTCCCGAAGAGAAATTCACCCTTTGTGGCGACCGTGAAACCACCAATCTCTCCACCCGCATCGTCGATTTATTCTCGCCCATCGGTAAAGGCCAGCGTGCGCTCATCGTAGCCCAGCCCAAGACGGGTAAGACCATTTTGATGAAGGATATTGCCAATGCCATTGCAGCCAACCATCCCGAGGCCTATCTCATGATGTTGCTCATCGACGAGCGTCCGGAGGAAGTAACCGATATGGCCCGCACGGTCAATGCGGAAGTCATTGCTTCCACTTTCGATGAGCCTGCCGAGCGCCACGTGAAGATTGCCGGCATTGTGCTTGAGAAGGCGAAACGCATGGTGGAATGCGGGCACGATGTTGTCATTTTCCTTGATTCCATCACCCGTTTGGCCCGTGCCTACAATACGGTTGCGCCTGCCAGTGGGAAGGTGCTCACCGGCGGTGTCGATGCCAATGCCCTGCAAAAGCCCAAACGCTTCTTTGGTGCGGCCCGCAACATCGAGGGCGGAGGGTCGCTCACCATCATTGCTACGGCTCTCATTGACACCGGTTCGAAGATGGATGAGGTGATTTTTGAGGAGTTCAAGGGCACGGGCAACATGGAGTTGCAGCTCGATCGCTCGCTCTCCAACAAGCGTATCTTCCCGGCCGTCAACCTTGTGGCTTCAAGCACGCGTCGCGATGATTTGCTGCAAGACAAGACCACACTCGACCGCATGTGGATTTTGCGCAAGTATATCAGTGATATGAATCCGATAGAGGCCATGAACAGTATTCACGACCGTATGGTGCGTACACACAACAACGAAGAGTTCCTGCTGTCAATGAATTCATAGGCGCTGGGCCATTGTTGCCATTGTGGTACGGAAGATTATTATAGCGAAAGGGGAGGGGCCGGCTTTTAGAGTCGGTTCCTCCCCTTTTTCGTCCTATAGGCAGGATATTCCGGTCCTGTCGGTGATGATTGGAAAAATTAACAGTCTTTTTGAAAGAAATCGAAATAACCTTACATAATTTTCCTCCTCAAAAGTATAGTGTCGTTGTTTGTGCGTCCCGAAAAGTCAAACTTCCTGCTTTTCTGATGTTGCGGAGCCCGAATGAGCATGTCAAACGGGCACACTTGAAAGCTGATTTGGCCCAACTTGCAAGCTCGTTCAGCCCCGATGGATAGCCCGTTCTGGCCCTTTGCCATCTGAAAGTAGTGACAGAAACAAAAAAAGGAAACACCTGCGTGCTTCCTTTGCCGATGCAAAGATACGACATGAAAAGCCAAAATGCAAATCAATGGCGAAAATATTTTCCAAAAATGCGCCTTGTGGTATTCGCCAGGCAGAATCGGATTTTTTCTTGCTTCTATGGTGCAGGATGTTAATGGATTTGTCATGCCAATACTTTTCCTTCTCTTTTTTATATGCATTGATTTACGGAATTATTTTGTGATGTGCAAATCCTGTGAATGAAATAGAGAGAAAACAACCCAATTAGCAGAATTAGGTGCGATGTATGGGGGGCTTCTTTCTCGACTTGCCGTCCGTTTTCAGATGCCGGTGGGAAAGAGCTTTAGCCGGTCGATACCTCTTGTACGCCTCTGGTTGAAATTCTGCAGGCCTGCTCATAAAGGTTGCCGTAATGCTCCATCCGGGTAAAATTTGTCTTTCTTTGTATCGCTATGTACAATAAAAGTATTTCCAAGAGCAGAGTCTCAAGGGTCTTACCTAATTTTGTAGATGAACTTTTAATGGCATTTCTGCAGATTTCCGTCTATTGGTTGAGTGGTTCTGATGTCATTCGCTTTGAGCACTATAAAACTGCAGGTTATCAGTTGCTTAACCAGATTCTGCTAGTTGTATATTGTTAATTAAGCCGCTCATTCCCTAATGATTACGTACGAATCAACAGGGTGTTGAATGAGAAATAATCTCTAAAAATGTTGGGGAAATCACTTACAAATCAATTATACATTCATTGTAAAGGTTTGGAAAATTAGTATACCGTAGGTGTTTTTTGCTATTTTTACATTTATTAATCTATATTTCTTTTTAAAGATAGTGGAATTATGTACCTTTGCAGCAAAAATAAATCCTATCCAAGGTAAATAAAGGTAAATATACGATATAAAATGTACGGGTAGAAGACCTTGCACATTGCATTCTAAAATATTTGTCAGAGAGTAATCAGAAAATGCCAACAAGCATACTCTTTCACAATTTAAAAGTTCTATAGGTACACTATTTTATAAATAATATTACAACAAATGACTAAAGAACAGAACATTTTGGCGGCTTATATGAAGCCGAAGATTGAAACTATACATGTCTTTATGGACAGTATGCTGTTAGAAAAATCCTACCCGGGAGACCACCATAAGGGAAACCATAAATCTGGACCTTCAGAAGAGTCAAGTGAAGGAGCCAAGAGCTCTTTCTTCTTCCGTGATGACGAAGATGAGGCACTTGATTGGGAAGACTAAGGTAAAATGACAATTAAAATTATCACAATGAATATCAAGTTATCATATCACTGGGCTGCGGCAGTTCTCCTGGCAGTAGCCACCAGTTGTTCGAATAATGATATAACAACGGAGAATGGTACAAAACCGACTACTGACAAAAATGAAACAAAACAGATAAGTTTCATCGCCGGAAATGAAAGAACACGCACATCGCTAAACTATGACACCAGCGACTTTTACTGGGAAGATGGCGACAAGATCTATGTAAAAGACGATGACAACACTTTCCAGCACAGCAGCAACTCTGTATCAGGTACTAAGGTGCCAAACTTCAAGTTCATGATGCCCGGTAAATATACCCGGAGCAGTTACACTGTGTACTATCCCGGGAAGAACGGTACCGACAACAAGGTAACGATAGCCTCCTCTCAGATTCAGAATGGGCCTGATAACACGCTTCATTTCGGTACGGTGGGAGATTGCGGAACGGGAATAGCAACCCTCCAAAACGGGCAATATAAGTTCACGCTTAATCACTCGGCTGCATATCTTTGTTTCAAGCCTATTTATGATCATCCCCTTGCTGATACTTATGTGACAAAGATAGAAGTGACAGCCGACAAGAATATTGCCGGAAACTATACACTTAAGGAAGATGGTACTCTCACTGGTACAGGTTCCAGCAAGACTATCACGCTCATCCCCAAGGACGGAAGCAGTAATAAAGGCTTCAAGATGGTGAATGATGCGGAAAAGAAAACCTGTGCTTCTGGTCGTATGTTCATGGTTATCATGCCGGGTACGTATGTATTAACGATAAAATATTACATAAAAGATACCAAGACAAATGTTTCGGGTGTCATCACCAAGAAGTTCAACTCATTCGAATACGTAGCAAACTGTTACTATGACTTGCCGTCTAAGCTGACTGTGAGGTATTATGGCGATGATTATTACATGTGGGATGCCAAGAATGAATATTGGTTTGGTCATAAGGATGAGCAGCCAAAAGAAATGGGAACCCCAGGCAGCAATTATCCTACCAGTTCTGATGCTGACCGTTGGTACAATAAGACTGCCAAGTTCCCGACACCGGCAACAAATACTGCTAGAAGATGCCCGAACGCCAATGAAATTACATGGTACTGTATGAAAGGTGATCCACGTTGGGATAATACAACACTCTGGTCTGTCTGGGAACATCTGTATACTGGCGGTATGTGGTTTAAGAAAGAAAGGGTAATTGTTTCTGAAAACCATATATCTGATGCTCGTTTCACAAATGTTTCTTATGATGGAATAAATAGAATTGTAAAACCTGGAATATGGGAAACTCCACCCAGCAACAAAAAGCTCAAGAAGGGAATACCTGCCAATCTGAATGATTATTTCTTCCTACCTGCTATGGGGGTATATTTAAATGGAAATCTCAAAGATTTCCGTCAGTATGGATATTATTGGTCAAAAACATTGGATCCTTATATTTCTAATAGAGCTTATAATCTGTTCTTCAAGGATGGGGAAGCTGGTCTGAGCAATCGCAGAGACAAAGACAGTGGATGTACGCTGTGGACTTCTAAATAATTTTTCACCCTTATAATAATCAGGTGTGCGGACAGGGATATTCCATGTCCGCACACCTGTTGCCGTTTTAAATGTTATTTTGTATTAGGGAAAGTACAAAAAGCTCAAGGAATATGCCTGTGAGGATTTCCCTTGACGCAATGTTAATTGTAGATGGGCCGAGCTATGTGGAGACGGTCATTGACGAAATAGGTCATTAGCCTAGATTCGGGATAAGTAAGTTGTCAAAAAGTTGGTGATCTCGCAGATTTTGGTACCTTCATATTTGGACATCAACAAGTTACAAAATTAGCAAGCGATGATTATCAAATTATTGCTGTCCGGTAAACCTTTTCCACATATAAAAGTTAATGAATATCCCCAATCATCCAAATCAGTAAATTCAATGTTTGAAACTCGTTCTGTTAGTACATGCACAGAGTTCAAGCCTTTCAAAAAGGTGGAAGCCGAAATATCTCCAGTTGAACTTATAGCAGAACTCATTGAGATAGAGCTGCAGGAAATCTGCTTTGACATCGTGATACGTGTCAAGAATGCTACGTTTGGCATTGCCGATGGATATGTGTACCCACGGGAGTACTCTGCCGACCATAACCTTGTCCTTCATGACATAAGTTTCATGTCCGGCAACCACACCATTCCTGACGAGTGTAGAATAAGAATCGGCGGCATCGGTCGTTGCCTCCGCCTTCGCATCCACCGACCTCTTTATCCTGTCTTCCTCCGTTGCAGCTTTCAAGTTAGGTATGACCATCATCTTGATGTGACCGACCTTTTTACACGTACTGTACTTCTTGGCTGGCATACCTGTGGGGACAGAACTCTCCGCCATGACAAGGACCGCCTTTTTCCGTTGGCTTCCGTGCCCGCGTTTGAGAGGGCTGCACTTCCCGCTGTCAGGCGTTTCCGTGGTGAAGAAGCCCTCGTCGAGTTCCACCTGGTCAAACAGCCGGTAGAGACCGTCCCGCTTCCCCATCACGTCACGCAGCTTATGCATCATTTCCCAGACCGGCTGATACCGCTTCCTTCCAAGCCGGCACTGTACTTCCAAAGCGGAAATGGCCCGCTTGGTGCCTGCAATCAGGAACATTGCCACGAACCAGTCGAAAACCGGAAGTTTGCTGCCCTGCATCACAGTGCCTGAACGAAGAGTCGTCTCATGACCGCAATCCGTACATGTCCAAGACCTGTGACTTGGATTCCAACTGAGGTGCAGACCGCCACATTCCGGGCAATAAAGGGTGTTGCATTCGCGATATTCCCTGAGAGCACGCTCACAGGCTTCCTCGTCCGGATAAGTCTTGTAGAAATCAGTCAGATTCATAGTAACTCCTTTCTGATAATCAATAATACAGCTACAAAGTCTGCGCCAAGTACAATAATGGCAGTGCAAACTCTGTTAAATTTGGATGATTGCGGATATTCTTTTTCTTTATTCTTTTATCATTCGTAGTCCGTCACCAGTGATAATCTGTAGCTTGTCAAAATCCAGTCGATAATCCTGTATTTTACCTTCCGAGAAACGGCAGTGGAGCATTCCTTCGCTATAAGACAATGTACCCGAACGCATTTTTTTGTCAACCCTTATGGTTATTTGATTTCCGCGTATCAACATGATAATACGACCATAAGGTGCTTCTCCGTACCAAATGCCTTCTACCCACGCGGGTAACTCCTCTTCTAGAACAGCTTCCTGCGCAGTTGTATCAGCATTGTCTTTTTGCTCCCTCTGTCCCTCCAAGACTGAAAGAGACAATGTTTTCGGTTCTTTGGTTGCATTATCTGTCTGGTCTTCCACTGTTTCCCTTGTCTCGACAGGTGCATCGTCTTCATCCTCCGCAGAATGACGGTTGCAACTTTTAGCTCCCCAAATCAGCAATGCCAATAAAACGAAGAAAATCAGACACCCTTTCATACAAGAGCCTTCGCTCCCTTTACGGTTGTTTGTGGGAGGAAATGAAGTTCCCTTCGGGGAAGGATTTGGAGGTGGGATAGTCCTCAAGGGAATTGCCGGAGGAACTGGAGGGGGCAATGAAATTTGGGAAGAACCATCAACCGGTGTAGACACTTCAGACTCTTCCACTACATTCATAGCAGATGGAGAGGCAAACTCCACCTCCGAAATGCTCTCTTCACTTATATACGGCTTGTCTTCCGTTCCGTGAGATAGATTGTCTCCCCGCATATAATCGTCAGGCACAACATATTTAAATGGAGTGCCACATCGGGGACAAACGCAATCCAACTCTTTCTGTCCGAGGCCAATCTCCACCTCATAGCGGAATCGGCATCGTTTACACTTCACTTCCAACATGCTTTTCATCTACATTTTATCATTATCCAAAGCGAACCATTGCTTTTTTTATCACTCTCCACACACCATTTTCCATGACAGCACTTCCCCTTTCAAGGATCGTCACATGATGAAGAAGTCCGGTGGTATTGCCTTCTATCTTGCAAACAGGTTTCACAAACTGGCTGAGACTAATCATCGCTGTGGCCAAAGCATCCGGAGTGTCCAGCATTTCAAAAGTTGCTGTCGCCCCATCGTCTGTGACGAGTTTGTAGAGACTTTTACCTATACGCTCCTTTTTCGCCACATCGGAGAATAAACCGTCAATAGTCGGTGCACCGGCAAACAATTCTGTCTTGCCACCATGAGAACTATAAGAATGGTCATCTCCTTGTTCGTTCTGTATAGCTTCCGAAGCGTCTAGCATCATTTCTTCTTTTCTATACTGTCCGGACAAGGCACTTTCGAGTTTGTCAATACGCTCGCAACATACATCTATCTTTGCAGCAAGCGATTCCACTTGCTCTTTTAAGTCTGTATTAGCCGTTTCCAACGCTGCAATTCTCTCCAACAAGGGAGCGACACTCTCCTCTATTTGTTTTGCGACCTTACTACCAAACATCAGTTCAGATTTTCTATAAGATTATCACGAATACTGCCAATAATGGGATAAAAGAACATGGTGTCTTCAATGGCGTCACCACCATTCTTATCTTCTTGATTCTTGTTAACAAAATTCCAACCATTCACAAGATGATGCTCCAAATCCTTATTAACCAGTTCTTTAAACAAATTCAGGCTCTTTAAATCTACCAAGAAACGATCTGTGACATGGATATCATCACACAAAGAGATGAAAAAGTTGTTGAAGCGTCTGACTTCATCCACAAGTTTGGCTCTGAGGGCATCTGACTCCATGTCGTCATAGACCAATCGTTCTTTGTCTATCATGGAATAATTCATCTTCAGGGGGTTGTCAAAATTATCCATCAATCGGTTGAGCTCAAAAACCTGCGCAGTTCCTCCATTGTCTCTGACCTGCAGCAACGCGCCCCGACATGTAATCTGCTTAGGTTCTCTCTTTTCCATAACGACGGCAAAGCCGTCAGCGTCATACTTTTTGTCATAAACACGTTCAAAAACCATTTGTGTGAGTAAATCCAGGTCACGCTGTTGTCCGACGATGTCTAAAACCTTTGCCCCTGTTCCACTGAACATTACGCTACGTGGCATTTCCAGCCGATGATGTTTCATCAAATTGGCCACATAATAGATCAGCGTGACATAGAAATAGATAAAGATGATCTTACGCGCCCCATCTTCATTCAACCGTTGGTTATATGAAAAGACATCATTGTCTTTTATCACCTTATTGTTGATCACCGAGAAGAGGAAAGCATTGATGTCTTCCGACTTCTTCTTTGACGTAATGTCATCAAGAATGCCATTCAGTTCTCCATACTTATCATCATCGGCATCGAAAAGGCGTTTGAAATAATCGACATATTTTACCAACATGGGATTGGTATCGCCATGCGGTATTTCGGAAAAACCATCACCAAACAGCACATTGGCAGCAAAGCGAAATGATGTCAAAACCACCGGCTGCCGGGCATTACTCTCGTAAACAACCACGTCACTCGACCCACCTCCTATATCTATGGATGCGACTGTCGATGCTGCACCGCGGAATCTACTCGACCCCTTATAGAAATAATAAGGTGCCACTGATTCAGGCATTTGGATGAGATTATGATCATCGGCCGACACACCGAACACTTCTTTAAAAATCTTGGCCCAAGTCTCCTGCATTTTTCTGACCGTGCCGACCTTCATGCTCAATGGATAGAACCACACAAGACGGGTCTTCTGTAGGTCGCCATTCTCAAGCAAAACTTTAGTACGCATCAGTAAAGCGACCTCCGTGAGATAGGCCTTTACACGCTTGGCTGTGGATATATCCGTACTCCACTTTAGATTGGGAACCACCCTGTTGCCGTAGCCTATACTCTCTTTCTCATAGATGAAGGGAATGTTGGCATCACCCAATGCTATGATATTATCCACATTGCGCGCATCCATACGTTCGCATTCGCTGAGCACTGTGCGCTGCGGGAAACCGTAGTCTTCACCTATCACCTTTGGCAAGAATTCTTGCTTAATGATGACATCATACAGAATGCTTTCACCATTATATAATGTAGCCAACAGCCTGTCTTTTCCCGTGGAGTCCACTCGTATTGGTTCGGGCATTCCTTCTCCCTTCATACATTCTACATGGGTGTTGGTCGTTCCAAAGTCGACAGCAAAGGTAAACGCGTCGTAACCGGGAATATATTCAGCCCACTTAGGACAAACTGTGCCCACAGCAACCTGATTGCCACGTTCATCGGTCAGCACAACATTCATGTAATCGAAATCCGTCTCCAAACGATAGTAACTGGAACCTACCCGCTTGTCATTTTTCAGAGAACGATCTCTAACGACAACCTCTTGTTCATCAAGACGTTGCAGATATCCATTCTTAAAGAACTCCAAAGATAACCGGCTGTTTTCCAATGCTCCTAAAGCCCTGTCGACCAACTGTACATTGTATTGCCCCAATCCGGGGGCTCGGACAAACGGGAACACACTTAATGCAAATGGAACTGTCACAAAGCGACCACGGTCGTTAGCAACATCATAGCTCAACTCCCCATCCGGTGACTCAATATAGGTACGCTGCAAAGTGATGTATGCCCCATTTTTCTGAACGGGGATTCTGAGGACAGCCTTCACAGTATCTACACTGCCCAGCCGTCCATGAACCAATTCAAAGCGAGGACGCCCCCCTATCGTTCCCCACAAATCATTTACATTAAAGTATTTAAAGTAAAGTGGCTTCAAGGGTAATAGAAAATCGCAATTATCAACTTCTCTATTGGCAATGGTCAAATTCCCATCAAAGAAACTATCACGGTCAAGACTGTAATCGAGCTTGATCATAGACGGTTGAAGAAAATCGTTGACTGTAAGCCACGGGTATTGATGAGTTGTTCCCGGAAGCACACGCTTCTCAACCGGTATTGCATAATCGGTCGGGCGAATCTCAATGCTATCATCCCATGCCCCCGTAACATAACGGAAAGCATCGCTCGAAGGAGCATTCAAATGGTTTTGGAGCACCAGCGGCAAACAATCGCCCACCTCCCGTGAGGGCACTATTCGAAAATCACTGGCCTGAATGGCTGCTTGGATGTCTTCTGCGCGTGCGCAAAAAAACGGAATACCCAAAGCTTCCACCCCGTCATCCATCCGCGAATAGTTGGATTCAAGAAAGGTCTTGGCCTTCTCTACGCTTTCTGTATCAAGTGCCGTTGGATTGCCTATTTCTTTCAAGATAATCTCTTGCAGTTGTTGCTTAAGTAGAGGGAAGCACGTGATGAGATATCTGTTCACCTCTCCACAAAGTTTCTTCAATTCGGGATAGGCGGTAAACAAAGCATAGATGTACTTGATGAACGGTTCGTTGCGCTCCCAAAGCGGCCGCCATTCATCAAATATGTTGATATTCTGCTCCACCGGAATCTTATACATCCCTTCACGTGCATTGGGAGATGCCATAAATAATGTGACAGGAGAAGTGGAACCTACCACCTGATTGCCATAGACCAGAAAGAAAAGTCTGTCCATCCTATCAAAATTGAAAGCATCTTTGTCCTGTTCAAGATACATCTCAAGGGTGTCGCCGAGCAGCCGATGCTGGGGCTCTTGCTTCAAGGCTTCCAATTCTGTGGTTTTGTTCCACTCGACAATGCGCAACAAATTGTGCAACTCCCCATAATTGAAAAACAGTTGGGCTACATCGAGTGCATTGGCCACCAGCTTCTCATCCATCAGTTCGCCTTGCAGATTGGCATGGGCAGCCAAACGGGAAAAGGCGTTTTTCACCAAGTCTATTTGGGCGAAAATTATGGGTATGGCCGTTCGGGGAGTCTGTGCAAGCCCCCCGTTGGGATCAGCTATCATCTCTATTTCATCCGCATTGTACTGACTGTTTAAGGATATCCAACCTTCTCCTGTGGTTTTCTTGTTATAGCTTAATATCTTCGACATAAATCTGATATTCTACGAATTAAACAACCCCATTGAATTTTTCATCTACCAATGTGTCCAGTGTCTCTTCCAACAGACTCAACAGTTTGAGACTTACCTTGTCACCCGCAAAGCGATTGGCTTTAGTTGCTGCTTGACTCGCCTTGTTCATGGCCGAAAGAATGGATTTGTAGTCAAGTGCTGATTTGAAGAGTCCCGATTTAGGGAGCATATCGACAGACGCATCTGCCAACTTTTCTGCACTCAAATCAAAAGGTGCAAAACTGCGCTGATTGCCTTTGAGCTCTTTCAACCAAGTGAGATAGCCCACAAAAAAATCGTTGGTCAGTGTAGTAAAGAAACTTGTTGTCAGGAAACCATTTGTCAGTTCCGGCTTATCTTGGGTATATCCGCGGCCTATGTCCTGACGCAGTTGGTGTGTGATGTACATATAAGCCAAGTGAAACTTGAGCATTTGCTTGTTGACAAGCACGCGTGTCGGAAGTCCGAAATCTTTCAGACTGAGCTGCATCTTGTCGTTGGCCAGTCCGTATTCCTTGTATATCGGATTCTGCGCATTGCCGCCAACCGTCACAAGCCGTTCATCGGGAATGCCCATAAAGTCAAGTATCGACAAAGCTCCCACGTATTCCACCACATGGGCATCGTTGCGTTGCCCGTTACCTCCAGGATCATTGAAGTAGGGATTGCTGGGTATCTCATCTCCCACATAGTAGCAGGCATTGAGTTTAGATTCCGGCCGCTCCACTCCACCCTGCCTGAGACCAGTCAGATTGTCATGATAGTAGAATAGTGCCGACTTGGTTTTAGAGATAAAGTCAGCCCGGGATATCGGACTGTTCTCGTCTTGCTGGACATTAAAATAAGGTAATACCGTGAGCGCTCCAATGCGGGCATCGCGTAAATCTCCCCGGTTATTGATGTTGGGATTGCTGGCGGCATTGCGTATGTTCTTCACAATGATGGGATAACCGGCCGCCCCGGTACCTCCGAAGATGGAAGAGACAACAAAAATGCGATCTTGCTTCTGAAACACATTGGAAAATTGGCGGAACTCTTCACTGTCCTTAAATTGGTTGAGTGCCACACTTCCGATGTTCGGCGAACCAACAAAGCCTATATCCATCTTGGTGTCCAGTTGATAATTGGAAAACATCATTGAACACAGCGCCTGATTGCCGGTGTCAAGTGTGGAATATGAGATAAAATCCTGAAACTTCTTGGATGCGATGCTCCCCATATTAAAGAGGAAAGTGTCACTCAAATTGGAGCCTCCCGGCAGAATGTCGCTTAACGTTGACACTTTCACAGAAAAAAAGCCCCGTGTCTCATCCGGCGAATCGCCATACAGGGAACGGCGAATCTGTTTATACCAACGAAGGAGATTGTCGGTGCGCTTCAAGTCTTCATTGGCCTTATGTGGGTCGACAATAATGGGCACCACTTCCAACGGCATAGGCACCCCCTGTTCATTGAGAGGATGCACACCAGCGGCAAACTGCATGATCAGGGGCCTTAGCACCCGCGAACCGGTTCCGCCAACCAGAAAGAGAAATAATCTCATATTTGTTTTTACTTTTGATACATTTGTTGCTTCATAGGTTTACGTTTGTCCACCTATTCGGGAATAGGTGTATGGCGACAATTGCTGCTCCACCAACGCATAGAGAAAGAAGCTACCACAAAAAGGACGACTTCCACCAACATGTTTACGACGGCAAACGAAAAGAGCTGATGCCCGAAATCATAGTCCATAGCCGCAAAGACACCATCGGCGTAGAAATAATTGATCGTTGGTGTCACGAGGGCAGCTACTGCCAGCATAATGAGCCAATGATACCAACGGGAAAAACTTACACTGTTGATCACATAGTAGAAAACCCCTGCTACGGCCCAGGCAACAATAGCAGTAACAACGCTCACCAGCATATAGATATTCTCATCATACATGGCTGTAGAAAATTCTCTCTCATAATACATCGCCTCAAACAGAGGAATA
>OGGO01001311.1_pt1 | contig 13122 bp, 10 predicted proteins | sample 1571231 | NCBI WGS metagenome assembly OGGO01 (sample SAMEA2582036, study PRJEB24529) | metagenome | biome: Human gut stool | place: China | collected 2011 | reverse complement strand
TTAACCAACTACGCTAATCCCACCATGTGGCGCGGCAAAAGGGACTCGAACCCCTGACCTACTGCTTAGAAGGCAGTTGCTCTATCCAGCTGAGCTATTGCCGCATACTTAACTTAAAAATTTGTTTTTCCCTTAAGTCAGCTTCATTATTATACATCAGCAAACTTCATTTGTCAACACTTTTTTTAATTTTTTATAATTATTTTCCTGTTTTAATTTGATAATGAAGTTAATGATATAGGCATTTTAACACATTGCAGATAATAATGTCAATATCACTTGGTATTAATATCGAAATGTTGTTATCAATTAAGTTATCTTAATCAATCCCTTTATTATGAACCATTCTTTGCGCTAGTGCAATGTTTCTGTATTCGGGTTCGTGACTTACTTCTCTTATAAGTTTAATAAAAGGAGGAAGCTTGTAAGGCTGATCTTCTGACAGCAATTCTATCTCAAGCGTTGCTCTGTCATTCCAAAACGGATATACATCAAGTTCAAAATATTCGTCATCATACACTATGCAATATCTGTCCTTTGAAATAATACCCGTTATACATTCTTTTCTTGAAAGATAATTATTGTATTCGGCTTGTGTCAAATAAGATTCTTTTTCTATCCTTTTCAAATCATTAATCTTAATTTTTACCGTTTTAATATATACTGCGTCTTTGCCGTAACCACGCTTCCGTATTCTGAACATTCCTTCCTCGGGAGTGTTTAAATATGCCTGAGTAATCGCAACCTTTCTGCAAGCAGTCATATTATTAAGATAATCAATATCAGGGTATTCTATCAAAAACTTACGCTCAATTTCAAGAGGTTCCGGAACACCGATGAATCCTAATACTTCTTTAAGCAAATTATCGAGCCTTTTATTAAAATCACTGTTATTTGGTATAACTCGCAGGTGTGATGTGCCTGTCCATATAGAAAGTAATTTTTCGTCAAGTTCCTTGGCAAGCTTTACATCTTCTTTTCTCACAGAATTGCAGTTCTTAATGTAAGTGTTTTCATCTGTACAAGCAACACTTTTTAAATGAAATACAGCATCATACGAATTTCTTAATACATCTTCATTTTTATTACTTATTGAAATATATTTTTTAAATTCGGCATCGGTAACATATGCTTTGCTGTCAAGCAATCCTCTGTCAAATAAAATTACAGCCTTTTCCCCATTGTATGCCTTAGCTTTCTCTTCGAGAGAATTTTCTTCTTTTAATTGAGTTTCAAAAAGTTGTTTATGGAACTCATATACACCAAGTTTTTGCGGAGTAATGCCGTTGCTCAATAAATTACTTGCAATTTCTTCTAATATAAAAACTTTTATATTTAACTTTTCAAGTTCATCTTTCAAAAAATTCAAAGCAGTTGTTTTACCGCCACATGGACCGCCTGTCAAAACTATTTTAATTACCTCTGCCATAAATTCACCTCATTTAATTTATTATAACCTTTGAAATATTTATTATTATTCTGTATTTGAAAAAAGGCGATTGCAAAATTAATCTGCAATCGCCTTTTTTAATATTACTTACTTCGTTTTTTACCAAAAATTATTGTTCCTGCAAAACCTGCTGCACACAAACCGACAAGCACACCTAAGAAAGTGAGATTATCACCTGTTTTTAAGGTAATAGGCTCAACATACTGTGTTTTATAAACCGTTTTTTCCTGAACAACGGTTTTAACTGTAGGAGTCGGCTGTACAGTTGTCGGTTGCGGTTGTGGCTCTGTTTCTGCTATTTTGTCAAACAAATAAACATAAACAACATCTTCAATTCCGGATACAATTTCAGTCGGTTCAACATCCCACTTACCGTTTTCATAACCGTAATTTGCTGTCATACCTGTTGGAATATTAATTCTTGCAGTACCGTTGACATTCCACTTACCCTCTTTGTCAAGCAAAGTTACATAGTAAGAAATATCATTTGCACTCTTATCTTCCCAAGTACCGTTTACTACTTTAAAGGTAATTTTCTTTTGATATTTATCGGGGATTCCGTCAGGCTTTTCTCCGTCGCCTATCTTATCTACTTCCCATATTGCTGTCAATTCATATTTTCTGTCAATTGAATCTGTAATTTGTTGGCTGTTGCTATAAGTGCTTTCACCGCACTTCCAGCCGTCAAATACATACTCATACTTAGTTGGTTTATTATCAATTGTTTTTACGAATTCACCCTCACGGTAAACAAATTTTGTATCACCGTTGAGTGTACCACCATCAAGATTATAAACTACAGAGTAATATTTTATCTCTATGCTGTTATCATCACTGTCAACGGTAAGAACCGCATTATCAATCTGTTTATAATCATTACCGTCTTTTAAAAACACTTTATAATTGCCTTTAGCAAGTTCTGCAGTATAACCGTTATCACCGCTCTGCAAGACAACGTAATCACTGTCAGACTTTACGGCAACCTCGTACGGTCTACCGAATATGCTTTCAATATCCGCTACAGTATCATCAAGTTTGAAAACCACACTTGATGTATAGCAGTCCTTTGTTGTGTCTTTTACATAGGCGTATGCAGTTTTAGTTGTATCGTCCTCGTCAATATAACTGCCCCGTACCTCTATGGTATATTCAGTAGAGGGAGTAAGACTGCTAAAAATTATTTTGCCGTCAATTACTTCACCCTTAACACCCTCAAGATAATATTCGCATCTGTCATCAAGATTTGTAAGAGTGAGTGTTGTTGCAGTTGTGGAAGTGTTAGGTTTTTTAAATACTATTACGGTTGTAGTCGAACTGTTTTCCGAGTTTTTATGGAATTTGCAGTTCTTCTTTTGAAGATTAATTTTAATTACACCTTCACCGGCTTTTAAACCGGTTATTGAATAACCGCTTTCTGACTTGCTTAAACTTATGCAATCGCTGCCGGAAATTATTGTTCCCTGACTTACATAACAGGCAGGACATACAACATGAACAACCGAGCTTTGACCTAAGAGGTTAAGAATATCAACGCTCTCACCCTCAAACACGCCAAACACTGCGTTTGCCATATCTTTTGACAGGTCATAATTTTTGAAATCGTCATCATACGACGCTGTCGCAATGATATTTCCGTCAGAATCCTTTACTGTTACGGAAATGCCGCCTTTTAACTTTTCAGCGTTAACAGATGCACCGTAAACTGCCGCATAAGCAAAGCCTTTGTGCGAATAGCTGCGGTTATAAGATCTGCCGCTCATATTATCAGATGCGAACAAGCCTTTATCCGAATTGTAAATTTCAATTTCACTTTTTGTGCCACGCACCACAGCCATATCGTGCTTGTCAAATACATACAGATAAGTGCCAAGCTTATTTTTCCATTCGTAAGTCAGCTCTTGAGGATTACCGTCGTAATTGCTTACTTTTGCCATTAAAAGCTCACTTGAACGAAGATCTTTACTGTCGCCCCTCATAAATCCGACAATTTCTACTGTCGGATTTGCACCGTCAAGTGCAAGTACGGCCGAGGGAACACCCACCGCACCCAAAATTGTTGCTGCCAATATAAAGCAGAAAACTCTCTGCAATGCTGACAACAACGTTTTTTTGTGTTTTTTTAACATTGCCATATATTACCTCCATGCAAATGATTATATGCAGAAGACAGGCAAATAATACACGGCAAAATAAAAAGGGAAAGCTAAACTTCCCCTTGTCCTAAAAAATTCCGTATTTAGTTTTTAATCGCTGCAATTTACTTCCGATTGGTTTTGTAAGCAGCAACAGGAATATTACATTTGAAACCATATAAACGACGGTAAACGGTGCTGCGGTTGTAATGCTTGCCACAAATCTTGCTATATTAAATGTGCCGTCAGCCCAGAGAGTTGTCCATACATCCATTATAAAAGAAAATGCTATGCCCGATAGAGCGCCGTAAATAATAAGCAACACCTTACTCTCAACAAGTTTTTTAGCGAGCAATCCCGCCAAAAATCCGATAAGTCCCCACGCAAGCATTTGAAACGGAGTCCACGGTCCTTGTCCAAAATAGAAATTTGAAACCACAGCAGAAAAAGATCCTGTAATAAAACCTGCTTCACTGCCAAGATAAATAGCAGTAATAATTACAATTGCAGTAACGGGCTTAAAAAACGGAATGGGAGCAAATACAAACCTGCCCGCTACCGACAATGCCGTCATAACAGCTATTATAATAATTCTGCGTGCATCGTTTTTACCTTTTTCAAAAGAAATAAAAAACGGAATACAGGCAACCACCGACAATGCAAGCGATATAAAGGCATATTTGCGGTCGCCGAAGAAAAACACTCCGCAAAGTACAATAAGCGGCGCAACCACAAAAACACATAAGTATTTTATTATCTTTTTAGCAGTCATTTTACTCCTCCTTAACAGCGGAAATCAACTCTTCCGTTGTTATAATGCCGTCTTTTATACCTCGTGAAATTTTATTTGCAGAAGTCGTATAAAATCGTTTTCCGCAATAAAATTCGTGCGGTTCAAGTCTTTTTGAAAGAGTACCGTTAAAAAGCATTGCACATACGGTGGAAACTTCAGCCGAAAAATCAAGGTCATGTGTAACAAGTAATATTGTAATTTGGTTGTCGGAAAGTTCTTTTAAAGTTTTTGCAAGTTCTGCTTTTGAAAAACTGTCACAACCCTTTGTCGGTTCGTCAAGCAATAATATTTTCGGTTCGAGAAGTAAAAGTTTTACAAAACCTGCACGCTGAATTTCACCTCCGCTAAGGTCATACGGATGGTGATTTAAAAGATGGTGTACATTAAACTTTTCTGACAATTTATTAATTTTTTCCAAATCCCCGCTCACGCTTTTAAAGTCTTCAAGCAAGCTGTCTTTAACAAATAACAATTGTGGATTTTGAGGCATAGTAGCTGTTTTTTCATTTAGTTTCACCTTGCCTCTGTACGGCTTAAGCCTTGCTCCTATTACGGAAAGCAAAGTTGATTTTCCGCTGCCGTTTGCACCGACAACCGAAAAAATTTCCCCTCTGTTTACCGATAAATTAAGACCGAGGAGCACATCATCCGACTTTTTATCATATCTGAAATATACATTTTTAACCGATAATATTTCATCGTCGGAATTATTATTCTGCAATGTATGTTCTGTAAAAGAATTATTTTTGCTATATTTTGCAAAAAGTTCTCTGCCTTCTTTGACCGTAACGGGGCATTGCGATTTACAATCCGTTACGGAATAAAGCCGTGCAGGCACGGGCAAAGCGAGCATCATAGGATGATTTTTTGAAATTTTGCTAAGAGCGTTGCAAGTATCTTTAGGTGCTGTATCGGTAATTATTTTTCCTTGCTCCATAACAATAATTCTATCCGCAACGGGAAACAGTTTTTCAAGTCTGTGTTCGGTAATAATTACAGTGATACCCAAGTCTTTATTAAGTTTGTCAAGAATTGTAAAAAAGTTTTCTGCCGATACAGGGTCAAGCTGACTTGCGGGTTCGTCAAGAATTAATACATCAGGCTCGGCAACAGATGCCGCCGCAAGATTAAGAATTTGCATCTGACCGCCCGAAAGTGAGTTTGTCTTTTGTTCTATTATTTTTGAAAGTCCAAAGTAAGTAGCCGTTTCACTTATTTTAATATTTATTTCTTCACTCGACATTCCCATATTCTCAAGCGTAAAGGCAAGTTCATGGAGTACGGTATCGGTTACTGTTTGATTTTCGGGATTTTGTGAAACATAGCCAATTTTAAAAGCCGTATCTTCTTCACTGCATTTTTCAATATTTTCGGAACAGAAAAATATTTCTCCCGTTTTTGTGCCGTGAGGAGCTGCCTGCGGCTTTAAAAGTCTTAGCAGTGTTGTTTTTCCGCAGCCGGACTGACCGCAGATAACACAAAACTCTCCCCTTTTCACAGTGAAATTCACATTATCCAAAGCCTTTTCCTGCATCTGTGGATAAGTAAAACTTAAATTTTTGACAGAGAAAATTTCCATACAAGCTCCTCCTTTAACTCAATAATAAACGGCATAAATGATAGTACACCGAAAGCCGACATTCCGATTACGGATAATATTGTAATATCACACATCTCGATATGCGGATATATAAGAAAATCAAGTTGACCTGTCGCTAAAGCAAACAGCACTGTAGTCAACATTCCCAGAGAAAGTACAGTAAAAACCGTATCTGCTTTTGTAAAAGGAAAGCGGCAGTAAAAACTGCGCTTTTTCACTCCGTATCCTCTTGCGCTCATTGAATCGGCAGTTTGAACCGAACCCTCAAGCATTACGGAAACCGAAGCAGAAAATGCACCTATGTATTGTTTAAATTTATTTTTACCGCAAAAATCGGATTGAGCCGCCAATGTGCGCTTAAACACAAGAATAAATTTAGGCACAAAATGAAGTACCATCGAAAACAATAATGCAAGTCTTGGTAAAAATCTTCCGAAAATATATATAAGTTTTTCGGAATCAAACACGCTGTTGAATACCGAAAACCAAAGTATTACGCTCAAAAGCATCAGTCCGAGCACCGCACCGTAAACTATAGCCTCAAGCGTAATAGGAATATCATTTATAAATATAAGTGGTGTTACTCCCTTGTGTGAGAAAAGCGGATTGGTTATTGTTACAAGTAAAAAAATCAGCACATAACCAAAAAAGGATTTTAAAAATAATTTAAAACCCTTTTGTAATACAGAATAAGCCGCCGCTCCGAAAAGCGACAGCAGTAAAATTATATAATTCCATGTAAACATTGATACCAACAGCACAGATACAAAATATATAAGCTGTGCCAGCGGATTAAAGGAATTAAATCTTAGCATTATTCTTCTCCTGTAAATTCGTTTCCGATATCTGCGCCCAAATCGCAGGTATATAAGAATTTAATTGTATCTCCGTCATGTAAATCATAAGAATTGCAGCCTACCGACGGAAAAACATCATTTACGCAGTATTCCCAACCCGAAAGCTGACCGCAAGAAAATTCATAAAGATTTGCAATACCCTCAATATAAATATCCGCGTCCGTTCCCTCGTATTCATATTGAATTTTATTCTGACGGCAGGCTTCACTAAGTGCATCATATGCGGTAGCATTTTCGTCAAGAGTAATCTTTGTAGGCTTGAGAATTACGCCGTCACTCGGAACATAGCTTTCAAGACCGCTTTCAAGCTGATCCATATTATTTAAAATGGTTGAGCAGTTGATTGAAAAAGTAACCTCCATTCCCTCTTTTTGAGATGAAGAGGAATAGTAGTCATCGGGAGTCTGAACCGAACAGCCGCATAGCACGGCAGTAATTATCAATACAAGTAATAAAAGTTTTAATTTCATTATTTGTCACCTTTTCTTTTGCCGAATAATCTGAACGGCTCACCGTCTTTTTTCAGCACTGTTAATCTTATAATTAAAAGCACAGCCGCTACTGCTACAAGTCCGATAAGAGAAACATAGAAAATAAAATTATTGTCGTCATCCGAATTTGCCGCCGCTACGGAATCCGGAGTAGATGCAAGCGTAAAAGGCTCGTAATTGTCATCTGCCAAAGCCATTACCTGATCATCATAATTTTCCGCATTATTAGATTCGGGATTTACAGTTGTTTCCTGCTGTCCTTCATCAACTTGCGAATTATGTTTTTCTGTAATATCACCTGTATTTACAGAATTATTTTTATCGTTGCTGTCTATATTAACCTCAGAACTGTCTGTGTTTGATTTTTCAGTGTTCTGTCGGGAATTTTCGCTATTAGAATTATTTTTCTTTGTATCGTCAAATTCAAAAATCTCGGTATTGCCCTTTGACATATATTTATATAAATCAACAAGTGAGTTTAATGCCTGATAACACGCAATATTATTCGATTTTCCGTTTTCAATATGAGAAAAACCGCCGTCCGAATTTTTGAAAGTCATGAGATTGTCAACAAGAGTGTTGCCGTTTTTAATAAATCTTGAATCCGACTGCACATCTATATCGAGTGCAACAAGCGCAGAAATAACTTGGGAAACACTCTCGGAATTTACTGTGCCGAAAGAAGAATATCCGCCTTTTTCATTTTGTTTTTTAGATAAAACATCAAGTGCTCTGTCAATAGATTCTTTTACCGTACTGTCAGATTTATAAGGAGCAAGTGCCTGTAAGCACATTGCGGTAACATCGGTATCGGCAGACTTTCCCATAAGTGTAAAACCACCGTCCGAAAGCTGTAAGCCTATAATTTTTTTAATAAAATATTCTCTGTCATATTTTGCGTCACTCGGAACTTTTGCATTTGCACAGTCGAGTGACAGCAAGGCATAAACATATGCATTTATGCCTTGCTTGTTCACATTTTCACTGTTATAAACTCCGTCACTGAGCAAATTTTTGCCGTTGATATTTTCAGGATTAAGTCCGCAGGCATAAAGTGCAAGTGAGGTACGCTGAAAATCTGTAGCTTTGCTTTTTGATTTATATAACTTTTCGGCAGATTTTATCATAGAACTTTGTACAGCAGTTACATCTGTACCGTATTTTGACAAAGAAATAATATACCACTGTGTTTCCGAATTATCCGTGGTTTCAGAAAGTTTTTGTACAAACGAAGCTGTATCGTCAGCCTTTAAAATTGCCGATTTATACGAGATAATTCCGTCTATAGTTTTTGAAATATCTTCTTTTGTGTAGTTTTCAGCCGCATTTACTGTTACCGATAAAGATAACATTACTGCGCATATAAGTAAAGCTGTCAGTTTTTTCAGCATAATTATCATTCCTTATTAGAATTATTCTGTTTCACCCGAAAGAATTGTCTGAAGTGCTGTAACATCATTTACATCAACTTTTCCGTCTTTGTTTACATCAGCAATTCTTACTTGTTCTTCGCTAATATTGTTATAATTGCTAAGGTATGTCTGAATAGCTGTAACATCGTTAATGTCTACATTACCGTCAAGGTTTACATCATTGACAATCTTTGTATCTACAAATACTGTGTAGTCATCTGCGTAACGAAGAACTGCAGGAGCACCGCTGTAACCGTACTTTTCAACCTGTAAGCTGTGAGAACCGAATGTAAGCTGATCCTTATCAATTACAACTACACCGTTATAATCTGTTGTGTATTCTTTGCCGTCAAAATATACTGTCATATTATCAATCGGAAGAACAGCGTCACCGAATGTAGCCTTTGCTGTAAATGTAATTTTACCCTCGCTCGTAAGCAATGAAGTATCTGCAATCGGGAGGTAGCATGGATACTCACCGTAATAAAGAACTACTGTATCATTATTATTAAGTGTATAATCGCTTACTCCTACATTAGGAACTACGCTGTTTACAGCATAATACCAGCCGTCCCAGCCGCCGAATGAACCTGCTGCAATGCCGTTTACCTCTGAAATATAGCCTGCATCTGCACCTACTACTTCGATATTATCAGAAACTTCGTCTGCATATGAGATAAGCTGACCGACATTGCTGTCCTTTGCAATTTCAAATGTGTCTTTAAGGTAGCAAGCCTCCGGACCTTCAATTCTGAGATTTACATTAATTGTGTTTTCTCTTGCAATATTAACTGTAAAGTCGTCAGCATAACGAAGTACGGCAGGAGCACCGTTTGAATTTTTCTTTTCAACCTGAACACTGTGCTCACCTGATGTAAAATCAGCCTTGCTAAGTGAAATTGTACCGTTTTCATCTGTTGTATAAGTATGACCGTCAAAAGTAACTGTCATATCTGCAATAGCAACTGTGCTTACGGTCGGATTCCAGTCGCTGTCATATATAGTTGACTCTGCATTAAAACTGATTTTGCCGTCACTGTTTAATGCCGAAGTGTCAATCTGCGGAAGAAGACAAGGAAAATCACCGTAATAAAGAACAACTGTATCATTGTCGCTAAGTGTGTAATCACCTACGCCAACATTTGGTGAAACTGAATTTACAATATACTGCCAGCCGTCCCAGCCGCCGAATTTGCCTGCTGTTTCGCCGTTTACATCTGTTATGTAATTATTTTCGGCGCCTGTTACCGTAACATCATCAGAAAGCTTGTCTGCATACTGAATTAAGTCAGCTGCCGTACTACCCTGTGGAATTTCATAATTGTCATAAAGCACACAAGAATTCACACCCTCAATACGGAGTGAAACTGTAATGTCTTTTGTTTCTGCCGCAAATGCCGTAACTGCAGATGCAGAAACAAGCAAAGTAGCAAGTGAAGCAGAAATAAATTTTGCTGTTGTTTTCATAAACATTCTCCTTAAATAAAAAATAGCCCCTTAAAAGAGGCATAGCTATATAAAGGGTAATAATTTACCCAATAACTATTCTCCCACTGCCCAAGAAAGTTTTTCAAACTATGTTATGGCAGGTCTCCTGACTTACAGTCTGCGTTAAAGCAGCCAAGGCGCCTTCTCGGTTTCCCAATGGCATGAGCCAAGGCTATAACTGTTTACAGTAATGGCGGTTGTGACGGACTTGCACCGTCTTCCCTATTAATTAAATGAATAAACCATAACAAATATTAAGTTCAAATTAAATTTTATAGCATAATCGGTGTTATGTCAAGTTAATGCCTGTCTTTTTCCTCTTTTGCCTTATTTTTCCGCTTTATCACAGATAAATACAGCATAAAACACAAAACACCGACAGCAAGTCCGCAAATAACTCCAACTATAAGCATAAATACAGTGTTGTCTGAAAATTTGCCGTTTAATGAACCGAGTTCGTCAATACTGCTTTTTTCTGAATTTCCTGTACTTTCATTGCTTTCGGATTTATATTCCGTTGTATCCGATTTTTCATTATCATTTGATTTTTCACTGCCTTGTTTTGTAACACTTACCTTACCGCTTGAACATTGCGAAATTTCAACGCTTTCTGCCGAAGAATTAACACAATCATAGGCTGTATATTGCAAATTACTCTGACCTTCGGCTGTTGCCTTAAATTCTAAAGTAAGTATTACCGTGTCATTATCAATATTTTTGCCGTCTTTGCAAAGGTAAGATACATTTAATGTACTTCCGTTATCATAAGCATAAGCCAGACTGTCCGAATCGGAACTGATTGAACGGTATTCTATTATATTTCTGTCATAAGTAAATTTTAATAATACGGCAGAGATTTTTTCGGACGATTTTGCCTTTACATCAACCTTAAAAATTCTGCCTTTATCACAATTTATATCTTCTGTTTTGAAAGCTACGCCGTTTGTATCGGCGGCAAAAACAGAAACAGCGGAGAAAATTATGAAAAGAACCGTAAACATTAATAATACAAATCTTTTCATATTTTCTCCGCTCCTTTTTAAGCGTGTTCTGCTTTATTAAAATTTTTTTGTTCGGTATCTGACCTTTGTCCCTCTTTTTTGCTCTGCACATTGTAGGAAATGCGTGTAAGCATATTTTCACTCACAAACCGTTGAGCAACTTTTGCTACTTTCATTGTAAAGCCGGGAATAATAACCATTTTGCCTTTCATAGTTTTCTCAATCGCATACTTAGCAACAAAATCCGGCGAAAGTCCGTTAAGGCAAAACTTTACATCCGCAACATTATTAAAATTAGTATTCACAGGACCGGGACAAAGCACGGAAATTTTAACATTACTGCCCTGTCGCCTCAGTTCTTCGTGAACAGCCTCTGTAAGCCTTACAACATAATTTTTTGATGCATAATAACTTGAAAAAGTCGGACCCGCCAAAAAGCCCGCTGACGAGCCTACATTAAGAATGTAGCCTTTATTTTTCTTAACCATATCCTGCAAAAAGCATTTTGTCAGAATATGCACTGCACTTATATTTGTGTGAATTAAATCAAGCTCTTTTTTCAGCGGTACATCCAAAAATCTGCCATATGCGCCAAAGCCTGCATTATTGACGAGAAAATCTATATCCTCGTCTTTTAAATGCTCATACAAATCAATAGCGTCTTGTTCCCGTGACAAATCAATGGTGATTACTCTGACATTTACATTTTTAAGTTCAGCCTTAAGCTCTGTCAGCTTATCATAGTTTCTTGACGCAACTATCAAATCATACCCCATTGCAGCCAAGATTCTCGCAATTTCCTTACCAATCCCCGAACTTGCTCCTGTAATTAAAGCCTTCATATATTCACCTGCTTTTATTTATTTTTTGACACCGATGGCACAAAGCCATGTAGTGCCGTCCTTTTTATGGGTTTCAATGTCTTCAAAGCCTGCCTTTGCAAGCATTTCCCGTATCTCCTCCTCTGTCACTGTTTTTATGCCTACCTTGTCCTCTACAGCCTTCCATTTATCAGGTTCTTCGGGAGTTTTCAGCATTTCAAATACAAGCATAATCCTGCCGTTTTGCTTTAACACTCTATAAATTTCTTTTAAATCATTAAGTTTGTCCGGCCAGAAGTAATAGGTTTCTACCGCAATTACAACATCAAAGCTGCAATCCTCAAACGGCAAAGACGAAACCGAGGCAAGTACGATTTTAACCTTATTACAGAGAATGTTTTTTCTGTTCTGTGCCTTTGAATGTTTGATACAAAGCGCAGAATAATCTATTCCGTAAACCTTGCCGTTACCGATTCTCTCTGCTATTCTCGACACGGTAAGACCGCCGCCACAGCCAACATCAAGCACACGATAATGTCTTTCAAAATTTATATGATCAAGCGCCCAACCGGTAAGCTCGTAATGTCCTTCATTCATGGAACTAATCATTTTTTTGCCCCAAAAGCCCTTCGGCTTCTTGGCATTTTCCAACAGCTTATGATATTTCACAAGAATCTTCCTTTCCGTAAAACACATATTAACTTTATCAAATATATTAATTTTGCTTTAAACTCATTATTGTGCTATCGATTATAACACATATTTATACATTTTACAATTACTTATTGATTTATTTTATTTGATTTTTGTTCATCAATAAGTTCCTGCACCAAATAATCGTCACTCATACAATACATATCCGATATACCCTTTTAGGTTTTATTGTCAAAAGCCAAAATCATATTTAATTTTACAATACTATGTTCTTTCCGTCCCATTCAACCGAAACCGCTTTATTATCATTTTCCGAATTAATTAATAATCCCTCATCAAGATTTTTTGTGGAATGGTGAACGGACAGAAGGAATATAAAGATAGCGAATCAAGGTAACCGTAGCCGATTCGTTTAGCGACCTT